>VOFI01003401.1_pt1 | contig 95189 bp, 164 predicted proteins | sample 5384131 | NCBI WGS metagenome assembly VOFI01 (sample SAMN12384728, study PRJNA508395) | human gut metagenome | isolation source: healthy gut H | host: Homo sapiens
TTTCAACAGAATGGAAAGAATTTGTGTTTCTGTGTCGAAAAGGAACACCGGTTAAGAACAGTACATATGATACAGCGCTGTTTAAAATCTGTGATAAAGCAAAAATTTCAAGATTTTCGATGCATATCTTGAGACATACTTTTGCTACCAGATGTATTGAAGCAGGAATGAAACCGAAAACACTTCAGATGTTACTGGGCCATTCAAATATTGGAATTACGATGAACTTATATGTTCATACTACCGAGGAAGAAAAGAAAAAAGAAATGGACTTGGTAGCAGAAGCACTTATGGCAATATGATACCACCAAATACCACTTGCAAAAATAAGTATGCTGAAATCCCTTGAAATCAAAGGATTTATAGGAGGAAATAGAAGAAATCAAATTAGAACTGTAAAAGGTGCAATTGCTACAGTATGGCAGGATTGGAGTATTACAGAAGGAAAACAGGAGATGAGAAATGGGGGTGCATCCAGGAGCCGGAACAGCTGGAAGAGACTCTTGGCAATCTTGGAATTACAAAGGATAAAGAAATTATTCTGATCGGTGAGACCCTAGATGGATGGGGAGATGATGCGAGACTTCTCTGGGAACTCCGCGCCGGATATGAAGATGATGAAGATGGTAGATGGCGGATGGAAGGCGTTGAAAGACAGTGGAATCAAGACACAGTTCCTCGCATCCAAACCGGAACCGGCAGAAGTAAAAAATCGATGAAATTGATTATTCCCATGTGATGACAACCGAAGAATTACAGAAGAATTATGACGAGTACAAAATTGTGGATGTGCGTACCGATGAAGAATATGAAGGAGCAATCCTGTATGATGAAGCAAAGGGAGGACATCTTCCGGGGAGCAATTCATATCCGGTACACGGATCTGTTCGATGATGCGGGATATCTGAAAATCCAATGAAGAACTGACAAAAATGTTTGAGGATGCCGGACTGTCTAAAGATGATGAGATCGTCACTTATTGTACAGGAGGAATCCGTTCGGCATATACACAGCTGGTAATGGAAATGTGTGGATTTGAACATACATACAATTATGATCAGTCATTCTGGAGATGGGCTGTTGTTGGAGATGTAGAATAATGGTTAGCGTTTTGATGTGTACTTATAACCGGAGATTTTGTTTGAAACAGGCGATTGACAGCGTACTTTGTCAGACGTATCCGGATTTTGAATTTGTCATCGTAGATGACGGATCGACCGATGGAACAGAAGAACTGATTAAAAGCTATCAGGATCCACGGATCAGATATTTTAAACTGAATCGGAATTCGTTTTACTGTTATGCAACAAATCAGGGGGCTTTATCACTGCCAAAGGAGACTATGTGGCATTTATGAACAGCGATGATGCATGGTTGCCGGACAAGCTGGAAAAGCAAGTGACGGTTATGGAAGAGGATCGGATGCTCGGGGCATGTTTTACGAGAGTATATCTGGTTGATGAAAGTGGCAATGATCTGTCAGAAGAATGCAGGGATATGGCAGAGCTTTTTGACAGGAAGTGTTCGACACAGAAAGAATATCTGCATACGCTTCTGCAATCTGGGAATTTTCTTTGTCATCCTTCGGCGCTGGTCAGAAAATCCGTTTTGGACAAGATTGATATTTCAATCTTTTGTATCGTCAGCTGGCGGATTATGACCTGTGGCTTCGGCTTGTAAGTGAGTCAGAGATCACGGTTCTGGAAGAGAGACTGATCCGCTTTCAATGGGATATAAAAGGAAAGAAACAGATCAGTATGTCAACAAGAGAAAATTCAGTCCGCGCATTTAATGAATCTGTCATGATCCGGAAAAATTGTGTTGAATCGATGACGGATGAAAAATTTTGTCAGTTTTTCCGGGAAGATTTCCGGAATCCGGATTCTGTATCACATTTACAGCTGGAATTTGAAAAAGCATTCTGGTTGATGAAATGTATAGAGGAAGTACCGGGACTGAAAGCGACGGGGATGGAAATGCTGGGGCAGATTATGAGAGAAGCAAATGCAATGGAGACTTTAAGAGAGCATTTCCATCTGGATATTTTTGATCTGTATCAGTGGAATGGAGAACATATGTATAAGACGCCATGGCTGATGAGTGAAATTGAAGAAGGAAGCCAGCAACTGGCGTATTATAAAGATATTCTCAAACAGAAAGATGAGTATATCGGGCAGCAGAAAGAACAGCTTGAAAAACAAAATGCGACGATTGAACAGCAAAGAGGAATATATAGAAGGACAACGAAGGCAGGCCGCGCATTATGAAGAACAGCTGGATGAACTTGGCAGACGGATGGAACAGAAAACAGGGCGACTTAAGAAATATGAGGATAAGATCAGGGAGCAGGATGAAATGATCCAGACATATGCAAATTCAACCAGCTGGAAAATAACAGAACCGATGAAAAAAATCATGCGTCTGCTGAAAAAAGTGATTTATAGAAAAGATGAATATACTTAATCCGGGATAAGGACAATCAATTAGTGAATAGATTGAAGATATGTTATAGTTAGAAGAAAGAAGATTAGACGAGGAGAAAAGATTATGAAAAGAACAGCATTATTTCTTGCAGGAATTCTTGCGATTTCATCACTTTCAGGATGTGGTGCAAAGAATTCGGCATCAGACAGCAGTGAACCATTTGAAGGAAAGTATGTAGTAACCGCCGATTATGTGAAAGAAAATTTGGACGATATCATCATAGTGGATGCAAGAGGTGAAGATGAGGCGAAAAAAAGGTACTGTAAAGGTGCAGTGGCAACGACATGGCAGTATCTGGCAACCTGTGAAGACGGGGAAGCGGGAGATGCAAACTGGGGATGTATCCTTGATACAAAGCGCCTGAGCGAAAGATTAGGAGAGCTTGGGCTGGCAAAAGATAAGGAAATCGTGCTTTTTCAAATGCGGAGAAAGGCTGGGGGGAAGATGGCAGGATTGCATGGGAGCTGATCGGCAGGCTATGAGGATGTGAAAATCGTAGATGGCGGATCAAAGCACTGAAAGCGACAAGGGTTGAGACTGTCAAAGGAGCGATAGCAGAGCCGAAACCGGTATCGGTAGAAATTGATTCGATTGATGAAACGCATGTGATCAATACGGATGAGCTGAAAGAGATTTATGACGACTGTAAAATTGTGGATACCCGTACAGATAAAGAATACAATGGAAAAGACAATGTATGGGGAGGCAAATGGGGGACATCTTCCAGGGGCAATCAGATCCGTTATACGGATTTGTTTAACAGTGACAGTACATTAAAGAGTAATGAAGATCTGACCAAGATGTTTGAAGATGCAGGACTTTCAAAGAGGATCATATTATTACTTACTGTACCGGAGGAATCCGTTCAGCTTATATGCAGCTTGTAATGGAAATGTGTGGCTTTGAAAATTCAGAGAACTATGACGAATCTTTTACAGATGGTGTGTGGAAGGAGATCTGGAGAAATAAAAGAGAAGCAGATCAACGAGATCTGAACATCGTATGAATATGAATGGATTTGAAAAAAAGCGGGACGTTGGCAATTTAGTCAGCGTCCCCTTTTGTAACTTTGGGAATAATTATTATTTTACAATTTTTTTCTTACCGAATGCAATGATTGCGCCAAAAGCGACGAGCATTGCAACCGCGGAGAGCGACGATAGGAGCGGTATCTCCTGTCTTTGTTGTGGCGACAGTAGTGGTTTTACCGTTATTCTGGTTTTTATTGTTATCTTTGCCATTGTTGTCTTTCTTTGTATCAGGATCAGCGACAGGATCTGTTACAAAATGCTTCTGGATCACTTCACTTTTGCACCGTTTTCGATGGGTGAATACGTGGGTGATTCCGGCTTCTTTGAGAAGCTGAGTTGCTTTTGCGCAAAGCACCTCTTGCACCACTGTTGCAAAGAACGTAAATTGTTTTTCCTTTAAAATCTGCTTTGTGAGCAGTTACATATTCTGTAAATGCTTTTGCGAGATCATCCGGAAGTTTGTTATCTTTGTCAAAAAGTGGAAGGAAAGAGATCCCTTTAAGTGTCCTTTTGTGTAAGAAGCTGTAGAACGTACATCAAGAATCAGGTAGTTCTTTGTATCTGCCATTGTATTGATTACATGAGTGTCAGAAACATAGATTGCAGCCAGCTTTTACATCAGCATCTTTTGCACCACCAGTGATAGTATGCACTTTTGCAAGATCATATCCGGCAGATTTTAATAAAGCAGTAGTCTGCTCTTGCACCACTTGCACCACTGTTGCAGAGAAGATAGAGTTCTTTTTTTTCTCAAGAGTGGCTTTGTTGTCTGTTACATATTTTGTGAAATCTTTGGAAAGCTGGTCATCTGTAGTTTTGGCAACTCCGTTTGCATTGAATACAGGTGTTGACATAGAGCCTTTTAAGTGTCCACTGCCATAGTTACCTGTCGCACGGACGTCAAGGATTACTACGTCGTCTTTTCCGACAGCAGCAACAGCTGTTTTTCCGTCTACGGCATTTCCGTCTGTTCCAGACATTGCGTACAGAAGTTCAGACCTTTTGCACCGTTTTCAATGGTGTATACTTTACCATCTTCTTTGATGCTTGTGTTATAGCCAAGTTTGCTAAGAAGCAGAGTTGCTTTCTGCGCCCCTCTTGCACCACTGTTGCAGATAATGTAGATTGGTTTGTCTTCTGTTATTTTTGAAGGAATTTCTTTTTATGAAAGCTTTTTCCAGCGCTTCCGCTTCAGCAGTGTCAAGTTTGTTGTTATCATCAAACAGAGACTGAGAAATAGATCCCTTCAAAGTACCTGTCTTTGTCTGTGCTTTTGAAGAACGTACATCAATAATGTATGCACTTCCGTCTTTTTGCGGCGGCAATAGCATCAGTTCCGCTTACGAATTTGTAGCCGTCTACAGTTACAAAAGCACTTTGTACTGTTTATCGTCTGCATCACCGGTAATGGTGTAGATTGTATTCGGGTCAACACCTTTGTCTGCAAAGTAATGCAGTGGCGGCTTTTTGCACCTCTTTGGTCGCAAATGACCGATTGCAAAGTCCTCTTTTGTACGTACATCTACGATAACCACGTCATTTGAATCAACATAACTACAGCTTCAGCACCGGTTACAGAATTGTTTGTTCCAAAGGAATGCGTAACGAACTTCAAGACCTGTTGCTCCGCCTGTAATGGTATGAATACGACTGGTATCATATCCAGCACGTTGTAATAAAACAGCAAAGAGCACGAGCCCCTCTTGCACCACTGTTGCAAAAGAAGGTAAAGCTCTTTGTTCTGGAAATTTGTGTTATTAGTTACAGTTTCTGTGAAAGCTTTTGCAGTAGCATCTTCAGAAGTTTTGATGATACTGCCATCCTCATTAAATACAGGTGTTGAGAAAGAACCCTCTAAGTGAGAAAGCTCATAGTTTGCAGAAGAACGAACGTCTAAAACAGCAACAGTATTTTTATCGGCTGAAATAGCATCTGGGCCGCTTACATTTGCACCAAAAAGTATATGCTTTATATGCAGTTTCGAAATCTGTGATAGCATCAGATTCATTAGCTGGAACTGCTTCGTCTTCAGAAACTGCTTCGTCTTCAGAAACTTCTTCCTGAGTAGTTTCTTCTGGATTCCCCTGATCTTCAGAAACAGTAGTCTGCACATCACTTTCTGTAACGGCATCAGCAACCGGATCAGCGGCAAAAAAGCTGTCAGAGAGCCGTTCGCAAGTAATGCGAAAGACAGAAATACTGGTAATAATTTTCTTTTCATTTTTCCTCCTTACTCTCAAAATTAGGTTACGATTACATTGTAACAGTTTTCACAAAATTTCATAATTGTTTTAATCTATATATAAAAATGAAATAGATAAAATCTATAGGTATAATTGAGAGATTTCATTAAACTAACTGCTGTTTCGTGGTAGAATAAAAAGATAAAAATGAAAAACGGGGATATGAAAATGAAAGGAATTATTTTGGCAGGCGGATCAGGAACCCGGCTCTATCCACTTACGATGGTGACATCAAGCGACTTTACCTGTGTATGACAAGCCGATGATCTACTATCCGTTGTCAGTTCTTATGAGTGCAGGAATTCGGGAGATCCTGATTATCAGTACACCACAGGATACACCGAGATTTGAAGAACTTTTCGGGGACGGGCATCAGTTCGGCATCGAATTAACCTATGCGGTGCAGGAAAGACCGGAAGGTCTTGCGCAGGCGTTCATAATAGGAAAAGAATTTATTGGCAATGATGCGGCGGCAATGATCCTGGGGGATAATCTGTTTGCCGGGCATGGGCTTAAGAAACGTCTTTTAGAAGCGGTAAAAGCGACGGAGAGAGGAGACGGTGCAACCATATTTGGATATTATGTGGATGATCCGAAACGGTTTGGTATCGTGGAATTTGATGAAAAGGGCAAGGCGGTTTCCATTGAGGAAAAACCCGAACATCCGAAAAGTAATTACTGTGTGACAGGTCTGTATTTTTATGATAACCGGGTGAGCGATTATGCAGGACAGTTAAAACCAAGCAGACGCGGGGAGCTGGAGATCACGGATCTTAACCGGATCTATCTGGAACAGGGAAGACTTCGGGTAGAGCTTCTGGGTCAGGGCTTTACCTGGCTGGATGCGGGCACCCATGAGAGTCTGACAGATGCGACCAATTTTGTGAAGACGGTAGAGACTCATCAGCACCGTAAAATTGGATGTCTGGAAGAAATTGCCTATATGAATGGCTGGATTTCAGAAACGCACTGCTGGAAGTCTGTGAAAATACAGACAGAATCAGTATGGACAATATTTGCATGACGTAGCAGAAGGAAAGTTCAGAGAGAATCTGTTTTAGACAGGGGAGAGAGTTTATGAAAATCATTGTTACCGGCGGCGCCGGATTTATTGGCAAAGAACTTTATTTATTATATGATGGAAAAGCATTCGGAGGATCAAATCATCTGTCTGGATGCACTGACTTATGCAGGGCATATGTCAACCTGGAAGTAGCAATGAAAATCCAGCGTTCCGTTTTGTGAAAGCATCTGTGACGGATCGGGTGACTGTATACCGGCTGTTTGAGGAAGAACACCCGGATATAGTAGTTAACTTTGCAGCGGAAAGTCATGTGACCGGTCGATTGAAAATCCGGAAGTCTTTCTGGATACCAATATAAAGGAACGGCAGTGTTGATGGATGCGTGCCGGAAGTATGGAATCGAGCGGTATCATCAGGTGTCGACGGATGAGGTGTATGGGGATCTGCCGCTGGATCGGCCGGACCTGTTTTTTACAGAAGAGACACCAATCCATACGAGCAGTCCGTACAGTGCATCCAAGGCGCGGCAGATCTTCTGGTACAGTCCTATCACAGAACGTATGGACTTCCGGTTACAATCAGCCGTTGTTCCAACAACTATGGACATATCATCTGCCGGAAAAGCTGATTCCGCTGATGATCGTCGAAGCGCTTCATGACCGGCCGCTTCCGGTCTATGGTGATGGGAAAAATGTCCGTGACTGGCTTTATGTAAAGGATCACTGCCGAGCAATCGATCTGATCCTGCGTCACGGAAAAGAAGGGAAATTTACAATGTCGGCGGGCATAACGAGATGAAGAATATTGATATTGTGAAGCTGATCTGCAGGGAGCTTGGAAAGCCGGAAGAGCTGATTACTTATGTGGAGGATCGGAAAGGGCATGACAGAAGATATGCAATCGATCCGTCAAAGATCCATAGAGAGCTTGGCTGGCTTCCGGAAACTTCTTTTGCAGAAGGAATTAAAGAAAACAATCAACTGGTATCTGAATCATCAGGAGTGGTGGGAGACCGATCGTAGAAAAGGAAATGAAAATAAAATGCTAAAGTTTTTTGGTGACGGTGCTTTTGCCGGGCAGCTTGGAAAGGATGTTGTACGTGAACTGGAAAACCGGGGATATGAAGTGACGGAAGCGGCGGCAAAAAAGAAAAAAACAGCAGGTCGTTATGTGAAGATGGATATCACAGACAGAAACGAAGTCGAGGCAGTAATGAAAAAGCTCAGACCGGATATTGTGATTCACTGTGCGGCGTGGACGGCGGTGGATGCGGCAGAAGAGCCGGAAAACTATGAAAAAGTATGGGAAGTTAATGGAAAGGGCACATCAAATCTTGCATCCGCCTGCCAGAAAATTCATGCTAAAATGGTTTATATCAGTACAGACTATGTGTTTGGTGGACAGGGGAGCAGACCGTGGGAACCGGATTGTGAGGAGTTTTCGCCGCTGAACCGATACGGTGAAACGAAATTACAGGGTGAACAGACAGTGAAAGCAGAACTGAAAGAGTATTTTATTGTGCGAATCGCTTGGGTATTCGGGAAAAACAGGAATAATTTCGTGAAGACCATGCTGGAGCAGGGAAAAGACGGAAAGAACTTCGAGTGGTATGTGATCAGATTGGAACGCCGACTTACACAGCAGATCTTGCAAAATTTCTTGCAAATCTGTCGATGACAAAGCGATATGGAATCTATCATGTGACTAATGAAGGAGAATATGTCAGCTGGTATGATTTTGCAAAAGAAATCTTCGCACAGGCTGTGAAGCTTGGTGAAAAAACGAATATGCAGATGTAAAAGTGATTCCGGTTACGACAGCAGAATACGGAATTTCGAAAGCAGCAAGACCGTTTAACAGGAGACTTGACAGAAAAAGGATCTGTGAAGAAGGATTTCAGCCACTGCCGGTCTGGAAGAATGCGCTGGAGAGATAATTGCAGGAAGTTCTTGCAGAGAAAAAGGATAAAAAGGAAAATGGGACAGATAAAGGTAGAAAAAAAAATGCAGGTGGAATCGAAGGACTCTGCGTGATCGAACCGTCGGTGCATGGTGATCAGCGTGGATATTTTATGGAAACTTATAATCAGAAGGATATGGAGGAAGCCGGACTTACGATGAAGTTTGTACAGGATAATCAGTCCGGTTCTGGAAAAGCAGTGCTGAGAGGACTTCATTTTCAGAAGAAATATCCGCAGGGAAAGCTAGTCCGGGTGATTCGGGGAACCGTATTTGATGTGGCGGTGGATATCCGGAAAGGAAGTGCCACCTATGGAAAATGGTATGGAATTGAACTGTCGGAAGAGAATAAAAAGCAGTTTTACATTCCGGAAGGATTTGCGCATGGATTTCTGGTGCTGAGCGACCAGGCAGAATTCTGCTACAAATGTACGGATTTTTATCATCCGGATGATGAGGGCGGGATTGCCTGGAACGATCCGACGATCAACGTTGCATGGCCAGAGCTTGATGTGCCATACAGAATGAGTGAAAAAAGATAAAAAGTGGGGAAGGCTGGGAGAATAAGATGGAAAGAATTCAGGGATTAAAAGAATATGTACAGACAGAACATTATCTGGAAGGAATCGGAATCGGGAAAGAAGAGCAGAAGGAAATTCAGATTACCTATCAGCCACTGGCACAGGGCGAATATAATATCAACTACTGGTTCGTACACCCACTGACCGGAAAGAAACTGGTGCTTCGTGTCAATACAGGAAGCCAGATGCATCTGGAAAATCAGATTGAATACGAATATCATGCATTGGAGCTTCTGGCAGATTCAGGACGGACGCCAGTGCCGGTTTTTGTAGATGGAAGTAAGAAGGAACTGCCGTATGGTGTGATGGTTATGGAGTTTCTGGAAGGGAGTGCACTGGATTATCGGAAGAATCTGATGGAAGCGGCAGAATGTCTTGCGGATATCCACAGTGTTCCGGTAAAAAGAAACGGATGGACTGATATCGCCATCGAATCCACTGCAGGCGATTCTGGATGAATGTAATCAGATGGTGCAGACATACTACGAGTCTGATCTGGGAGAAGAAAAGAAAAAAAGTACAGATCCGGCGTCTTCTGGAGCTGGGACAGGAGAAGATCAATGAGATCCGGGATTATAGTGGATACAGATGCTGTATTAACACAGAGCTGAATTCAGGAAATTTCCTGATGAATGGCGCAGGAAAAGACAATTATCTGGTTGACTGGGAAAAAGCCGCTTTATGGTGATCCGGTTCAGGATCTGGGGCATTTCCTTGCACCGACGACAACTTTCTGGAAAACAGATTTGATTCTGACAGAAGAAGAGATGGCTGATTTTACAAGAAAATATATCCAGGCGGTAAATGGCAGATTTGATGTGAGTGGAATCGAAGAACGTCTGAACATTTTTATTCCGATCACGTGTCTCAGGGGAATTACATGGTGTGCAATGGCGTGGGTAGAATATCAGGAGCCGGGAAGACTGATCCGCAACGAAGAAACATTTAAAAAGATGGAAGACTATTTAAACCGGGATTTTCTGGATATGATCGAAGAAAGATATTATAAATAAAGATTTCAGGGATACGGGTAATAAAATTCTGCGTTTTTCCACATACTACCCATATCGAATAAAATATGGAAAATATGTGGAACACAGGAGGAATAGAATCAATATGAAAGCTACAGGAATTGTCCGCCGGATCGATGATCTTGGCAGAATTGTCGTTCCGAAGGAAATCAGGCGCACGCTACGTATCCGTGAGGGTGATGCACTTGAAATTTTCACCGACCGGGAAGGAGAAATCATTCTCAAAAAATACTCACCGCTTGGGGAAATGGGAAATTTTGCAGACCAATATGCGGAAAGTCTGGCACAGACGCTTGGATATCTGGTGTGTATCACAGATACAGATCAGGTGATCGCAAAGAACAGGACCGGGGAAGAAAGAATTTCAGGAACAGCTGATCACAAGACAGCTTGCGGAAGTGATCGCAAGAAGGGAGCAGTTTCTGGCATCCTCTATGGATCGGAAGTTCACGGTCATCGTGTCGGGACAGAATGCAGAACTGAAATGGCAGGTGATAAGTCCGATCATCTGCGCCGGAGATGCGATCGGTTCTGTCGTGATCCTGGCAAAGGACGGCAGGAAAAACCCGGTGAGTTGGAACAGAAGATGATACTCTGCGCAAAGCAGGTTTCTGGGACGACAGATGGAACAGTAAAGGAATATTTCATAAGAATCTCTCATAGTATAAAAGGACAGGAGGGGTTCTTATGGAAAAAAAGCTGTTTGGAAATATCTGTTTTACAAGACTTGTGAAAGCACTGATGCTTTCTTACTTTCTTACGATGCTGATCTTTGCTCGGGCTGTCTTTTTGGACTGTATAAGTTTGACTTAAGCGAGAAAACAGTCCGGATCGGGATCCTTGCGGTTTACATAATTTCCACATTTGCCGGTGGATTTGCCATGGGAAAAATGGGGAAGACAAGGAAATTCCTGAGGGGATTTATGCTTGGAATGCTCTATTTTCTGCTACTGCTTGCAATTTCAGCAGGGATCTACCGGAGCGTGCAGGGTGGAATGCAGATGATGATCGCCTGGATCCTCTGTGGAGCAGGCGGAATGCTCGGTGGTATGGTGTCCTGAAGGGGCGGAGATGTAATTTTGCGTTGACGGTATCAAGGGATATGGGCGATACTTTTTATTTTTTAATCCGGGGAAGCAGTTGCGCCAAAAGGAAGCTTATACTATACTATAGGTGATAAAAATGCCCGGAGGTGATGAGCCGGGCGAGAGGGAGGAACTCGTGAAAGGAACACCAGACAGCTTTATTTGATGTTTTTTGTTTTGCGATAATCATAGCAAAGGCATATTCCTGCCGGCTGCTGGCATGGTTTGATATAGGAGGAACTATCAAGCTATGTGCGTGCCGCATTGTATTTATTATTATTTGTCTTGTGGGGGTATTCTCTGGATCAGCGGATTATTCAGAAACCGGTGTTTGCACTGTCTTCGCTTGATGGATGTTCTGATGCTTATCTGGTTGACTTTGCGTACTTTGAAATATGAGGTGGTTACAGATCTGACCGTGGCACGTTATTTGTGGTATCTTTATTACCTGCCGATTCTTTTTATTCCGCGCTTGGTGCATATACTGCAATTTTTCTGGGAAAATCCGAAGATTATCAGCTTTCCAGAAAAAGCTGGTTGTTATCGCTGATTCCGACAGCATTGTTTCTGGCTGTTATCACAAATGATTTCCACCAGCAAGTATTTTCGTTTGCGAGCGGAATTCCGGGGGTGCCGGATAACAAAGTCTTTTTCCATCGTCCGCTTTATTTTGTGAGTGTTGGATGGACGATAGGCTGTGTATTTTTTCAGTATTTCAGCTGCTGAAAAAAACAAGGCTTCAAGTATTGGAAAGCGGAGAATGATGCCTTTGTTTTGGCGCGTGATGCTCTTGTATGGAGCACTTTATCTTTTTGGGATTTCAGGTCATCCGTGATGTTTTTGGAGATATGAATGTAATGTTTTGTCTCTTTTATCTTTGCAATATACGAAAGCTGTATCCATTGCCGTATGATACAGTCAAACACAGGGTATGTCGAGTTATATGAGGCGACAACGCTTGCCTCCTGCATTGCAGATCAAAATGGGCGGATTTTGCTTCGTTCCCGCACAGCAGGGAGGATAGGGTATGTCCAAAAGATGGGGAGAGTATCGTTTATCCGGATGGAATGCGCATCTCTTCGGCACCGATTAAAGATGGTTTTGTCATCTGGGAGATAACTTGCAGCACCTTACTAAGCTTCGCAAGCAAGCTTGATGAGAATAAAAGAAAAAGAGAGAATAACAAAAAGAAATTAAAGGATGCTTATCTTGTGCAGAAGGAGCTATACGAACTAACGGAAAAGAACCGTATTTATGATGAACTGGAAGAAAAACACAAAACCCAGACGAGGAGGATAAAGGAACTTCTTGAACAGTGTAAGAATGCAAAACCTGAGGTAATGCAGGCGTGTATGAAAGAGATTCTGTTGCTCGGTACTTATATCAAGCGAAGTGCGAATCTGTATTTTCTTTCTCAGGAATACGAAAAGCTTCCAAAGCAGGAACTCAGGCTGACGATCGATGAACTGGTACGTGCAATGAATTCCTGCAAAATTGAATGTGGTGCGGTCTATTTAACCACAAAACCGATAGCATCAAAAGAGGTTGTGCGTTTGTTCGAACTGCTAAAAACGGTAACGGAAATGACGATAAATGAGCTGCATTCGCTGTTTATTTCTGTGTCCGATCAGGAGATGAATCTGTCTGTAGAATGTGCGGCTGATTTGTCCCCAATTATCTCTTCTGAGGTAACGGCCGACAGGGAGGATGGATTGTGACTGATACGTACAGCAATAGGAGGAGAGGATAATGCGTAGGTTGAGGCGCTTTGGGTTTAATCGTATCAAGGAAGGATTTGACCAGCTTCCTACGGCGATCTGCTTTTTTTGACAGCAGAGGAAGTATTGTTCTTTGCAACAGGCAGATGTATCGTCTGAGTCATTATTTATTTGAAAGTGATATGCAGTATCTCGGTGAAGTTGAGCGGGCACTTGCGACCCCCGGAAGGAATTCTGCAGCTTTCGAATATGGAGGGTACCTATCGTTTTCCGGATAATACCATATGGCAGTTTGAGAAAACAGAAGTAACGGATCGATATGGAGAAACCTATATCCAGCTTACAGCTGCGGATGTTACGGAATTGTGTCATGTGCTCGGACTGCTTTTTTGTGGAAAATAAGAGGCTTGCCGAGGATGAAGAACATCTGCAAAGGTTATCTGAAAATGTGGAGAAGATTGCCCGGGAGAAAGAACTTTTTGACGGCAAAATCTGCTATGCATGATAATCTTGCAGCCAGTATTATTGTAATGAAGCAGTATCTTTCCGGAGATTTCGGCGGGATCGATGTGGAAACAGTTTTGCGGGAATGGGAGAAGAATATTGTTTTCGGGAGGTCGAAGAACATTTATCAGAAAAAAGAGAAATTGTTTGCCAGTGCAAGAAGCAGTGGTGTCCTTGTGCAGATAGAAGGAAAGGAACCACCGGGAAGCGTAGAGATGATGTATCTTTGCTATGCAGGTATGTCTGAATAATGCCCTTCAATATGCGAGAGCGACAGAACTGGAGGCAAATGTTTTGAAAATGAAACCGGCTATACCGTGATGATCTATAACAACGGACAGCCTCCGGAAAGAGAAATCCGGGAAGGCGGATTACCAATCTGCGTCACCGGATTGAAACGGAAGGCGGAAGGATGCTCGTACAGAGTTTTCCGGAGTTTGCTCTGGTAATAGAAATTCCTAAGATTTAACACGTAGGGAGGAATGAAAGTGAAAAAAATACTAATTGTTGAAGATCAGATGCTTGCCCGTAAGTATTTGTGCTCTTGCATAGAAAAAAAGCACAGAATGTGAAGTGGCATCTGCCCTGACCCGGGCAGATGCAAAGATTGCAGAGATGTGGTGAGGGGCATATTGACCTGGTGGTGATGGATATTTGTACAGAAAATGATTCGGATGGATTAGATGCGGCTGAAGCAATCAAAAAATACTATCCACGGATCAAGATCGTAATGGTGACCTCCATGTTAGAAGGACGATTTCTGGATCGTGCAAGGAAAATAGGAGACGGACAGCTTCTGGTATAAGGATTCTCCTTTCGGTGATCTTATTAGCGTGATCGAAGGGACACTTGCAGGTAAAAATTTCTGGCCGGACAAGGTGCCGAGACGAATGCCGAGATTGCGGCTAAGCTTCATGTGGCAGAATCATCGGTTCGTACCTATATCAACCGGATGTTAGAGAAAACAGGATACACAAACCGCAATCGCCTGATGGTTTGCGGCGGTAAGCAAACGCCTGGTCGTACCAAGTAGTCAGCTCGACGTATAAGAAGAAAATAAAATAGGATTTAGATGTGAAAATTGCTCTGCTTTTTATTAGGTAGAGCGATTTTTTTTGTGTAAAATGCTTATTTGTCCACATTTATGAGGACAGACAGAGCTATTTTTCTCTGTTAGACTAAAGAAAAAAAAAAGAAATATAGCAGACACATCGGATATATCGCTGAAAGAAAGGAGGATGGTTCGATGCGAAAAATAGTGGTTGATATGCAGAATTTTCTGTTTGCGGATTCCGTAGCGACTGCCTTCAAAAAAATCGGATTATGAGATTGATGTAGTCCGTACGGAGTCTCAAAAGATACGGTTGAACTTTGTAAGCTTTATAAACCGTTTGTTCTTATCATGGAGGTGACGGGCTATACTCCGTGGAAGCTTTGCGAGAGAATGAAGCTTCGGGATGAAGTAAAGAGGGTGTGTCCTGACTGTAAAATTGCTTTCATCGTGGATTCCAATACAGAAAAACAGGCGGCAAAAGACATTCGGGATGCGAAGAAAAACGGTCTTATCGACCAGTTCTTCTATGGATCCATGACTGCTGAATATCTGATGGATCAGATTTATGCGATGTAAGGAAATGGAAGAACCACCGAGAAAAAACTGCGTATATATCCGACTGACAGAAAGAAGAAAAGAGAGGTGAAAAAAGCTGTTTTTCACAAACAGTTATAATGCGAAGAAAGCAGTAGCTCCGGTACAGAAGAAGGCTCCGGACGATAAAATGAAATCTCCTAAGACCGGTAACGACAGCCTGATGGTTATCTGGACTACAATGATTCTTGCCGTTTTGGAGAAAAAAAAAGGTTCAGTCTTTACAAGGAGAAATGTAATATGAAGAAAATATCATTACTGTTTTGTTTGATAATCCTGCAGGCCGGCTTATTATGCGGATGCAGACTGCCTCATAAGAGCAGTCCGCAAAAGCCTGTGGAAGGCGAGAATAAAAGCGGTCTTGTGAAAGTACAGGATGATAAAAAAGAAGAAAAGAAGGAAGAAAAAGAGGAGACGGGGAAGACAGGAATCGTCGAGACGGAAGATACGGAACTGGCATTTCTCAGAAAGCAGATCAATCAAAACGGCTGTGGTGCAGGAGTTGCACTTTTCGGGTATGTGGACAGTGAATTTACAATGACAGATCTTTCATTTTACCTGGAATTTCATCATTTAACAAAAAAAGAGTATCCGTTTTTGTCAGAGGCAGCCTGTTACATGGCGGATGGGCAGGAACTGTATGCCATCGTTCCGCCAAATGGAAAAGGCAGAGTGACCGTCTATCCTTCTGATATCACGGAAAATGGTGAATATGCAGATGATAAGAGTCATCCGTTATTTGAAGGAAAACCGGGAGAGGCGCTTGTGCTACGTTGTAATTTCAGTGAGATCTATTCCAATGTACTGGTTTCGGTGACAGATGGTGGCGATGCCATAGATTTCCACCCGTCGATTTCATTAATGGACGGCCATCTGGCGGAACTTGCCGGAGTATATGATTTCTCAGTCTATGAGGAAACACCGGATGAACGTTCGGTTGAAATCGCAACAGAGATCCTGCTGGAGTATGGAGAGGTCAGGCAGGGACTGGAAAATGGAATGAAGCTTATGTATACAGGAGAATCAGAGATCATAAACGGAGGCAGCTGTATGCTTTTTGTATTAGGAACTGATAATGGAGAACAGTTTGTGCAGGAACAGCTTTACGGCGTTTGTGATAATCTCATTTATATTTATGATGTTTTTACAGACACATGGAATGCCGCATATTAAACCGTGTTCTTCCGGTGTAACCGGATAACATAGAGGAAGATCATTTACAAAAAGGAAAGGAGAAAATATTATGGGACTTATTAAAGCAGGTATGGGTGCTCTTGGAGGTACTTTTGCAGATCAATGGAAGGAATTTTTCTACTGTGAATCGATGCCAAAAGGAGGTACTCGTTACAAAAGGACAAAAACGTGTCACCGGACGTTCAGCGAACACCAAAGGAAATGACAATATTATCTCGAACGGCTCTGGAATTGCTGTAGCAGACGGACAGTGTATGATCATCGTAGAACAGGGCAAGGTCGTAGAAGTCTGTGCAGAACCGGGAGAATTTACTTATGATACTTCTTCCGAACCGTCTATTTTTTGCAGGCGACCTTGAGAGAGTATCAAAGAAACCTTTAAAACCGTAGGAAAACGTTTTTTACTTACGGAGGAGATACCGGAAAGGATCAGAGAATCTATTATTTTAATACCAAGGAGATTCTGGAAAATCGCTTCGGAACGTCGAATCCGGTTCCGTTCCGTGTTGTGGATTCCAAGATCGGACTTGATATCGACGTATCGATCCGCTGTTCAGGTGTCTATTCTTACAAGATTGCCGATCCGCTTTTGTTCTACTCTAATGTTTGCGGAAATGTGGAGCAGGAATACTCCAGAGAGGAACTGGATGCTACTCTTAAGACAGAGTTTATCTCTGCTCTTCAGCCGGCATTCGGACATTTGTCTGAACTGGAGCTTCGTCCGAATCAGATCGTGACACATAATACAGATCTTGAAAATGCGATGAATACGGCACTCTCAGAAAATGGGGTGCACTTCGAGGATTGAAGGTTGTAAGTATTGCACTTGGATCTGTGACTCTTCCGGATGAAGATGCAGAACTGATCAAACAGGCTCAGCGTACAGCAATCATGCGTGATCCTACAATGGCAGCAGCTACACTTGTCGGTGCTCAGGCAGATGCGATGAAGACCGCAGCAGGCAACAGGCAGGGAAATGACAGGCTTCATGGGCATGGGCATGGCAATGAACGCTGCAGGTGGTGGAATGAATGCACAGAATCAGGAGCAACAGGGCTATGGGACAGCAACAGCAGGCTCAGCAGGCAGCACAGCAGCAGGCAGTTCCGACACCACAGCCGGAACCACACCGGTACCGCAGGTAGCTCCGGCAGCAGGCGGATGGAAATGTGCATGTGGTACTACAGTAACAGGTAATTTCTGTCCGAACTGTGGAAAAAGAAACCGGAACCGAAAACCAGAAGGAGGCGCATGGAAATGCTCCCTTGGACGGTGACAGGTTTCTGTCCGGAATGCGGTTCTAAGAGACCGGCAGAGGACGAAGGCTGGACGTGTTCCTGTGGCGCAGTAAACAAAGGCAAATTCTGTACGAACTGTGGAGCAAAGAAGCCGGCAGGCACACCGCTTTACCGTTGTGATAAGTGCGGATGGGAACCGGAAGATCCGAAGATGGAAAAGCAGATAAGGGTTATCTTCCAAAGAGAATGGATCTTACATTTCGCAGAAAGATGGTTCATCAGGTGGAACTGCTGGGAAAGCGTAAAGCTTTGCCGAGATATCCAGGTGACGGACGTTGTACCACTTCCAAAAAATAATTTCAAAAGATGGAATGATGACGGACGGGAGTGGAGGGAGTCTATCCTGCAATGTAGTTCTTTGGAACGTCTTATTTTTCCTCAATCTGGTAAGACAGTGCATCAGATCTATCGGAAAAACAGTTACCTTCGGATCCTTCAGTCAAGGCATATCCGTCATTCTGACCGTCAGGGTAAGAACAAGGAATTTTATTCCGATAAAGGGACGATCATCTGTCCATCCTGTGGAGCTGAGGTGGAACTGAGCAGTCAACAAGTCATCTGTCCATATTGTGGCGGTGTGATACAAAGTGAATTCTACGATTGGCAGACAGAGGTATTCGAAATTTATGAGAAAATGGGTGCGAACATGCAATACGGACTATTATTGCTTGCTTACTCGGGCATCATGTTCCTGTGTCTGACCTTGTGCCTTTACCTGATCAAAGACACGGATATTTCTCTTACCATAGGTGTAATTGCTACACTGCTTATACTTCTGGGAATTGCGAAAATTTTTCAATCCAAGGAAGAGAAACAGGAAAAAGCTGCCGAAGGAGATCGTCAGATACTCGGAAAATTATCTGAGATCCTGCATCAATGATGCACTTTATAAGGATGTAAACAAGCCGGATCTGATGGATTATGGAATCGGATCGATCATACTTAAAAAAAATGTTGTAAATACAGACAAAACAACAGAAATCACCGCTACGGCATATGGAAGTGAAACCTACCTGCCTGAGAGTGGAAAACCGTATACAAAAGAAAACAAAAACGACACTCGTTTTGCAGAGGGCGAGATATCCAGAAAGAAGGAAGACGGACGGATCATTTTTCAAGGAAAAAGATTGCCCATCCTGTGGAGCCAATTTCATACCGGATGAACACAATTGTTGTTCCTTCTGTGGTTACAGCTTCCAGGTAGACAATGCCAAATGGGTCGTAAAAGCAACAGGAGAATCATAAACAAGAAAAGAAAATGTCCGGAAATCCGGTATTGGCTGAAAGGAGGATGAATTATGCAAACAAATGTGCAATCTATGGCGACCGTACAGAGTGGATCCGGAGAGCGGACGAAGCACTTGCGGAATTTGATCGACAGGCGCATTAAGAGAGGAGGATTTTTATGGCAGGCTTGCAGGAATATAAATGTCCCTGCTGTGGCGGTGCGATAGCCTTTGACAGTACGATCCAGAAGATGAAGTGTCCGTATTGCGACACAGAGTTCGAAATGGACGCATTGAAGGGATATGATGCCGAACTGCAGGACGAAGAAACAGACAGCATGGAATGGGAAACCGCAAAGAGGCGGTGAATGGGGAGAAGGAGAAACGGATGGTCTGCGTACTTATGTGTGTAAATCCTGTGGAGGAGAAATTGTAGGTGACGCAAATACAGCGGCAACATCCTGCCCATTCTGTGATAATCCAATCGTTATGATGGGACAATTCTCCGGCTCCCTGAAACCGGATCTGGTCATTCCGTTTAAACTGGATAAATAAAGCAGCAAAAGAAGGGCTCATGAAGCATCTTACAGGAAAACGTCTTCTGCCGAAGATTTTTTAAGGATCAGAACCATATTGACGAGATCAAAGGAGTCTATGTACCGTTCTGGCTATTTGATACCGATGTAGACGCTAAGGTCCGTTATAAGGCAACCAAGATCCGTACTTGGAGTGACAGTGATTACAATTATACCCAGACCAGTTATTATATGGTGCACAGAGGCGGAAGTGTTGGATTTGAATACGTTCCGGTAGATGGCTCTACAAAAATGGCGGATGATCTGATGGAATCCATCGAACCGTTTAACTGTAGGGAGGCAGTGGATTTCCAGACGGCTTATCTTGCCGGTTACCTGGCAGATAAGTATGATGTGACTGCAGAAGAAAGCATTGACCGGGCGAATGAGCGTGTGAAAAAAATCTACGGAGCAGGCATTTGCCGAAACAGTCATTGGTTACGATACTGTAGTAGCTGAAAATACCAGTGTACAGTTCCATGGCGGAAAAGCCAAGTATGCTTTATATCCGGTGTGGCTTTTAAATACCACATGGAATGGTAACAAATATACATTTGCAATGAACGGACAGACCGGAAAATTCGTCGGCGACCTGCCGGTAGATAAGGCGGCAGCAACCCGTTGGACACTGGTACTGGCAGGTGCGTTCACTGCATTAACATACGGTGCAAAGCAACACTTCTGCACTTTCTCGGACTGTTTTAGGGGGGTGACGGAATGAAAAAAGAAAATAATATCACTTCTGCTTGTTCTGGCCTTTGCCTGGGGATGACGTTTTCGGTTTCAGCCGAAGATGCAGAAGGATTTGCAAATGATTATTGTCGTGTGCAGGACATGGCGGGACTTATGACGGATAGTGAGGAAGCAAAATTAAATGACATACTTGATGAACTGAGTATCCGACAGAAAATGGATGTTGTCGTTGTGACAACAAATACGCTGGATGAAAAAACGGTGCAAGAATACGCCGATGATATTTATGATTACGGAAACTTCGGATATGGACAGGATAAGGATGGAATCCTTCTTCTCATTAGTCTGGGAGAAGAGAATGACTGTTATATTTCAACCTGTGGTTACGGAATCACAGCTTTTACCGATGCAGGGATCAAATACATTTCAAAAGAAATGACGAGTGATCTGAAGGATGAAAATTATTTTTCGGCATTTCAGACTTTTTTCAGAGCTGTGTGACGAATTCATTACACAGGCAAGAAACGGAAAGCCGTATGACAGGAAAAAGTCTTCCAAAGGAGCCATTATCCCCAATCTGGATTTTGATCTCCCTTGGGGTAGGAGTTGTTCTGTCACTTATCATTGTCGGCAGGATGTTTCCAGTCAGCAGGCGCCTATGTAAAAAGACGATAGTCTGGATATTACAGAAAGCAGAGATATGTTCCTTTATGAAACGACTTGAAAACGGCGAAAAGAAAAGAAGAGCTCTTCCGGCGGCAGCAGTACACATACTTCTTCATCAGGAAGAACCCACGGTGGCGGAGGCAAAGAAATTCTAGGGAAAATACCTCCTGTCATTGGTTTTAGATTGGATTTTTTGCGTTGACGGTAAGCTGGAAAATGTGCTATACTGTATCACATAATGAGCAAAGAAGGAGGATATTACAATGAAACACATTAAAACATTGAATACACAGACTCTGAACAATACAGTAAAGAAGGGCGGATGCGGAGAATGCCAGACATCCTGTCAGTCAGCATGCAAGACTTCTTGTACAGTAGGAAATCAGACTTGCGAACACAGCAAATAAGAGATATTTGTAAGTGTAGTGAATAAGTATGACAAGCAGGCCGGCTTTAAAGCCGCTGTCATTTGACGTATGAGGAAAAATTTGAAAAATAAGGATAGAAAAGGGGTACCGGTTGTGATTCATCAGTACCAGAACAATGGATATAATATTGTACTTGATGTCAACAGCGGATGCGTTCATGTAGTGGACGAGCCGGGGTATGATGTGATTGCATGTCTGGAACCGTATGAACGAGAATCAGACAGTGCAGACGCTGAAAGAAGAAAGTACATGGAACCAGCTGAAAGATGAGCTGGAAGGGAAATATTCGAAGAAGAACTTAGAGATATATTGGATGATGTGACAGAGCTGACTGCAAACGGACAGCTTTTTGTTGTTGATACATATGAACCTTTTATCGGGGAGGTTATCAAGCGTAAGACGGTTGTGAAGGCACTCTGCCTGCATATCGCACACGACTGCAATCTTGCCTGCAAATACTGTTTTGCAGAAGAAGGAGAGTATCACGGAAGAAGAGCACTTATGACTTATGAAGTTGGTAAAAGAAAGCCCTGGATTTCCTGATCGCCAATTCCGGAACAAGAAGAAATCTGGAAGTGGATTTCTTTGGCGGGAGCCGCTGATGAACTGGCAGGTTGTAAAAGACCTGGTCGCATACGGAAGAGAGCAGGAAAAGCTTCATGATAAGCATTTCCGCTTTACAGTAACTACGAACGGAGTGCTTCTGAATGATGAGATTCAGGAGTTTGTCAATAAAGAAATGGACAACGTAGTACTGAGCCTGGATGGACGAAGAGAAGTCAATGACCGGATGCGTCCGTTCAGAAATGGAAAGGGAAGCTATGATCTGATCGTACCGAAGTTCCAGAAGCTTGCTGATTCACGTAATCAGGAGCGCTACTATATCCGCGGAACATTTACCAGAAACAATCTGGATTTTTCAGAGGATGTAAAGCATTTTGCAGAGCTTGGCTTCAAGCAGATGTCGATCGAACCGGTTGTCGGGGATGAATCTGATCCGTATGCAATCCGTGAAGAAGATCTTCCGCAGATCTTTGATGAGTATGACAAGCTTGCAAGATATATCATTGAGAAAGAAAGACAAAGGGAGAAGGATTCAATTTCTTCCACTTTATGATCGACCTGGAAGGAGGGCCTTGTCTGTACAAACGTCTGTCCGGATGTGGTTCGGGAACAGAATACCTTGCTGTTACTCCATGGGGAGATTTCTATCCGTGTCATCAGTTTGTAGGTGATGAAAATTTCCTGATGGGAAATGTAAACGAAGGAATTACAAGACCGGAGATCGCGGATGAGTTCCGTTCTTTGCAATGTATATACCAAAGAAAAATGCAAGAAATGTTTTGCAAGATTCTACTGCAGTGGCGGGTGTATGGCAAACGCATACAAGTATGCAGACGGATTAAATGATTCTTATAATCTGGGCTGTGAGATGGAACGTAAGCGCGGAGAATGCGCGATTATGATAAAGGCCGCAATGGCAGACGAAAACTAAGAAAGGGACTTGGACATGAAGAAGAGTAAAGGAATAGTAAGCCTTGTTCTGATTCTTCGCACTTTTAGGACTTCTTGGATTTACCTGCTGGCAGGGATTTGGTTCCTCCCACACAGGTTCTGCAAGAAATATCAATCTTGGTCTTGACCTTGCAGGTGGTGTCAGCATCACTTATCAGGCAAAAAGACAAGAATCCTTCAGCAGAAGATATGAAGGATACGATCTACAAGTTACAGAAGCGTGTAGAGCAGTACAGTACGGAAGCAAGTGTATATCAGGAAGGGGACGACCGGATCAACATCGAGATCCCAGGTGTATCCGATGCCAATAAAGTTCTGGAAGAACTCGGCAAACCAGGATCACTGGTATTTCAGGATGCAGATGGCAACACCGTTCTTGAAGGAACAGATGTTAAAAATGCAGAGCCCAGACGCAGGAAAACTCTACGACTAAGAATAAAGAATATGTTGTAGCTCTTGCCTTACCAAAGAAGGAACAACCAAATTTGCAGAAGCAACAGCAAACAAATGTAGGAAAACAGATTTCCATTATTTATGATGGACAGACAATCAGTTCACCAAAGAGTTAATCAGGCAATCGAAGGCGGAGAAGCCGTTATCACAGGGATGTCAAGCTATGAAGAAGCAGACAATCTTGCAGCTACCATCCGAATCGGTGGACTTTCTCTGGAACTGGAAGAACTTCGCTCCAGTGTTGTAGCTGCACAGCTCGGAGAAGAAGCAATCAGCACAAGCTTAATGGCTGGTGCCATCGGACTTGCCATCATCTTCGTATTTATGTGCTTCGTATATCTGATTCCGGGACTTGCAGCAGGTCTAGCACTTCTGATCTATACAGGACTGATCCTGGTGCTTTTAAATGCATTTAATATCACGCTTACCCTTCCGGGTATTGCAGGTATCATCCTTGGAATCGGTATGGCAGTCGATGCCAACGTTATCATTTTCGCCCGTGTGCGTGAAGAAGTGACAACAGGTATCAGTATTAAGACTTCCCTGAAGAATGGTTTCCACAAAGCACTGTCTGCGATCGTTGACGGTAACGTAACAACTCTGATCGTCGCAGCTATTCTCTGGTTCAAGGGTTCAGGTTCTGTAAAAGGATTTGCACAGACGCTGGCACTTGGTATTGTTGTGTCAATGTTTACGGCACTTGTTATTACCAGGATCATCATTTTTCTCTCTGTATGCGATTGGTCTTCGTGATGTGAAATTTTATGCGAAGAAATTCAAAAAAAGAAAGAAAAGTTATCGACTTTCTCGGAAAGAAAGCCATTTTCTTTGCAATATCAATTGCTGTGATCGCGCAGGTTTTGTAACAATGGGAGTCCAGTCGGGAAAAGGTGAAGGTGCGCTGAACTACAGCCTGGAATTCAAAGGGCGGTACGGCTACAACCGTAACATTTGATAAAGATTACTCGATCAAAGAGATTGATTCAAAGATCGTTCCGGTTGTAGAAGATGTGACTGGAGATCACAATGTACAGGCACAGAAAGTAAAAGACAGCAATCAGATCATCATCAAGACACAGACGCTGAATCTTGACGAAAGAGAAGCACTTAACAATGCGCTTGCTGATAAATTTGGTGTAGACACATCGACAATTACAGCAGAAAATATCAGTTCTACGGTAAGCTCCGAGATGAGACAGGATGCGATCATTGCAGTTATCATTTCAGCGATCTGTATGCTGATCTATATCTGGTTCCGGTTCAAAGATGTACGTTTCGCATCAAGTGCGGTTCTTGCTCTTTACACGATTTGTTATTTGTGCTTACATTCTATGCACTTGCAAGAACATCTGTCGGTAATACATTTATCGCATGTATGCTGACAATCCTGGATATTCTATCAATGCGACGATCGTTATTTTCGACCGTATCCGTGAAGAGCTTCGGGTCATGAAGAGAAACGATGATCTGAAAGCGCTTGTAAACAGAAGTATCACTTATACACTGACAAGAAGTATTTACACAACATTTACTACATTTGTCATGGTAGCGGTTCTTTATATCATTAAGCTCTATTAAAGAATTTGCAAAGACCTCTTATGGTTGGTATTGCAGGTGGCGGATATTCATCTGTATGTATCACCGGTGCATTATGGTATGTAATGAAAAACAAAAATCGGCGGCAAAAAAAAGCAGACGAAAAAGAAATAACTGACAGAAAATGAGGTGTCGGAGGAGAATCCTCCGGCATCTTTGTATTATCTGACTATCAAAGAAAGGAAAAGAGAAAATGGAGAACTGGGTACTTCTGAGAAAAGGAGCGGATTTTCAGCATATCAGTGAGAAATTCCATATCAGTCCGCGAGTGGCTTCCTGATAAGAAACCGGGATGTGATCGGGGATGATGCGATCGAGAAATATTTAAACGGTACGATCGCCGATCTGTACGATGGAATGCTGATGAAGGATATGGACAAGGCAGTAGCGGTTCTTGGAGAAAAGATAAAAGAAAATGCAAAAATCAGGATCATCGGAGACTATGATATTGATGGAATCCAGTCGACCTATATTCTTCTGGAGGGATTCCGGATGCTCGGAGCTGATGTGGACAGTGACATTCCGGATCGTATGAAGGACGGGTATGGTCTGAACCGGAACCTGATCGACCGGGCGCTGGAGGCCGACGTGGATACGATCGTTACCTGTGATAACGGGATTGGCTTGGCAGAGGAGATCGCCTATGCAAAAAAAGTATGGGAATGACGATTGTGGTGACGGATCATCATGAGCCCCCGTATACGGAAATTGGTGCGGGACGAAGATATATTTCTGCCGGAGGCAGATGCGGTTGTGGATCCGAAGCAGGAGGACTGTACTTATCCGTTCAAAGGGCTGTGCGGGGCTGCGGTTGCTTACAAGCTGGTGGAGGCTCTGATGGAAGCCATGGGAAAAGATGCGGAAGATGCAGACTATCTGATGGAAAATGTGGCAATCGCAACGATCGGTGATGTTATGGATCTGGTGGACGAAAACCGTATTTTCGTTAAACAGGGACTGGATATGCTGAAACGGACGGAGAATCTGGGACTGAAGGCGCTGATGGGATGTACTGGTGTGAATGTAGATAAGCTGTCTCCGTATCACATTGGATTTGTGATCGGTCCAGGTGTATGAATGCCAGTGGAAGACTGGATACAGCAAAGCGTGCCCTGGAGCTTCTGGAGGCAAAGAAAGTGGCGGAGGCGGATCTGCTGGCAGGTGATCTGAAAGCACTCAATGACAGCCGGAAGGATATGACGGCGCAGGCGGTAGAAGAGGCGTTTATCCAGGTGGAGAACAGTGAACTTAAGGATGCAGACGTGCTGGTGGTCTACCTGCCGGAATGTCATGAAAGCCTTGCCGGGATCGTGGCAGGAAGGATCCGGGAAAAATATTACCGTCCGGTCTTTTTTGTGCTGACGAAGGGCGCGGAAGGTTTAAAGGGCTCAGGAAGATCGATCGAGACCTGGCACATGTATGAAGGACTGGAACCGGGTAAAGCATCTGTTGTCAAAATTTGGCGGGCATAAGATGGCGGCAGGTCTCTCCATGCCGGAGGAGAATCTGGAACAGTTCCGTAAGGAGATTAACGAAAATCCGGGATCACACCAGAGGATCTGAATGAAAAGATTGCCATAGATATGCGTTCCTCCCGTTTGAATGTGTCAATGAAAAATTTATCGGAGAGCTTGCGGTTCTGGAACCATTTGGCAAAGGAAATGCACGTCCGGTCTTTGCAGAAAGACAGGTACAGGTGGAAAGTGCGAGAATCCTTGGCAAGAATAAAAAATGTGCTGAAGTTGCAGGTGAAGGATCTTCACGGTACAAGGATGGATGCCATGTATTTTGGAGATGTGAATACCTTTGTGGAATATGTGCGTGAAAAATTTGGAGATATTGCCTGTGAGTGTCTCTTTGCGCGGACATGGGCATGGAATTGTTATGGCATTTACCTATTATCCTGATATCAATGAGTATCAGGGAGTCCGTACGCCACAGATTGTGATCCAAAATTATAAATAATTTGAAAAACAGCAATTTTATGCTATACTAATAGATATTGCATATATTTGTAGGTAAGGTGGAGAAGAAAGATGAAAAAACTTGAAGAATATGTTGTCAGCATTCCGGATTATCCGGAAAAAGGAATTATTTTCAGAGATGTAACCAGCATTCTTGAAGATCCGGAAGGGCTTCAGCTTTCCATTCGGGAACTGCAGGATAGGCTTGAAGGCATGGATTTCAACATCGTGATCGGACCGGAGTCCAGAGGATTTATTTTTGGAATGCCGATTGCATATAATCTGCAAAAAGCATTTGTGCCGATTCGTAAAAAAGGAAAGCTTCCTTGCGAGACAGCATCGATCAAGTATGATTTGGAATATGGAAGTGCAGAGATCGAGATCCACAAGCGTTCGATCAAACCGGGAGACAAGGTTGTGATCGTAGATGACCTGATGGCAACAGGCGGTACGGCAGAAGCAATGATCAAACTGATCGAAGGACTTGGCGGTGAGGTTGTAGAAGTTCTCTGCCTGATCGAACTGATGGGATTAAAAGGACGGGAAAAACTGAAAGGATACAAAGTAGATTCCGTAATCCAGTATCCGGGAAACTAATGAGAAAAGAAGGGAAGGCTATGGCAGACGATATCGGAATCCAGCAGGAGATGCTGATCGAACCAACACATAAAAAACTGGAGATCGTAGATGGTCATGCGGTAAAGGATGTGGAAGATTATCAGAATCCGGAACTGCTCTATAAAAGTCTGATCGAGCGAGTCAGAAAGTACCATCCTTCGGCGGACGTCTCTATGATCGAAAAAGCATATCACATTGCAAGAGATGCGCACAAAGGGCAGACACGGAAATCCGGAGAAGAGTATATTATCCATCCTCTGTGGGTAGGAATCATTCTGGCACAACTGGAGATGGACAAAGAGACGATCGTTGCCGGTATGCTGCATGACGTAGTGGAAGACACGGTGATGACGGACGAAGAAATCCGTCAGGAATTCGGAGATGAGGTGGCTCTTCTGGTAGACGGTGTCACAAAGCTGGGACAGCTTTCCTATTCAGCGGATAAGTTGGAGGTCCAGGCTGAGAATCTTCGTAAGATGTTCCTTGCGATGGCAAAAGATATCCGTGTTATCATCATCAAGCTTGCCGACCGTCTGCACAATATGCGTACCCTGCAGTATATGCGACCGGAGAAGCAGTTGGAAAAAGCAAAAGAAACCATGGATATCTATGCACCGATTGCACAGAGACTCGGTATTTCCAAGATCAAGACAGAGCTTGATGATCTGGCACTCAAATATTCCCAGCCGGAGGTTTTTAACGATCTGGTAAAGCAGATCAATGCAAGAAAAAACGGAAAGGGAAGAATATATCCAGCAGATCGTGGATGAGGTTTCCACGCATATGAAGAATGCGAACATTGATGCAGAAGTGAACGGACGTGTGAAGCATTTTTTCAGCATTTATAAGAAGATGGTGAACCAGGATAAGACGGTGGATCAGATCTATGATCTGTTTGCAGTACGTATTATCGTAGATTCTGTAAAAGACTGTTATGCTGCGCTGGGAGTTATCCATGAAATGTATAAACCCATACCCGGACGTTTCAAGGACTATATTGCCATGCCTAAGGCCAATATGTACCAGTCCCTGCATACGACTCTGATGAGTTCGATCGGTCAGCCTTTTGAAATCCAGATCCGTACAAAAGAGATGCATAAAACTGCTGAATACGGTATTGCGGCACACTGGAAATATAAAGAGTCTGAAGATGGAAAGAAGAGCGTTGAAGCGAAGGAAGAAGAGAAACTGAGCTGGCTTCGTCAGATCCTGGAATGGCGGCTGAGACATGTCAGACAACCGGGAATTTCTTAATCTTCTGAAAGGAGACCTGGATCTATTTGCAGAGGATGTATACTGCTTTACACCGAACGGAGATGTCAAGAACCTTCCGAATGGTTCTACACCGATTGATTTTGCCTATGCGATCCATACTGCGGTTGGCAACAAGATGGTAGGTGCCAGAGTCAATGGCAAGCTGGTCAATATCGATTACAAGATCCAGAACGGGGATCGAATCGAGATCTTGACTTCGCAGAACTCCAAAGGACCGAGCCGTGACTGGCTGAGTATCGTCAAGAGTACCCAGGCAAAGAACAAAATCAACCAGTGGTTTAAGAAAGAATTCAAAGAAGAAAATATTGTACGTGGTAAGGAAATGCTCGCCACGTACTGTAAGGCAAAAGGATTTGTACTCTCGGATCTGATGAAACCGAAATATATGCAGATTGTGCAGGAAAAGTACGGCTTTAAGGACTGGGATTCGATCCTTGCAAAGACTTGGACATGGCGGATTGAAGGAAGGGCAGATCGTCAACCGTCTTGCAGAAGAATACAGTAAGGATCACCGAAAAGAACTGACCGACGAAAGTGTTCTGGAAAAGGTTGCGGAAGCGGCAAAGAACAAGGTGCATATCACCAGATCCAAGAGTGGTATCGTGGTCAAGGGAATCAACGATATGGCAGTGCGTTTTTCCAGATCTGCAATCCGGTGCCGGGAGATGAGATCGTTGGCTTTATCACCCGCGGACGCGGAATGTCGATCCACCGGACGGACTGTGTCAATATCATTCATCTGTCAGAAGCGGAAAGAGCGCGTCTGATCCCGGCAGAATGGGAAAAACCGGAGGAAGGTACAGATACCGGAAGCTATCTGGCTGAGATTAAGATGTATGCGAATGACAGGCAGGGACTTCTGATGGATATGTCTAAGGTGTTCACGGAGATGAATATTGATGTGAAGTCTATGAATGTAAGAACCAGCAAACAGGGAACAGCAACAATCGAAGCCGGATTTATTGTCCGGGGAAGAGAGGAGCTTGGAAAAGTGATCGGAAAGCTCCGGCAGATCGTCGGCGTGCTGGATATAGAACGAGCAGTGGGGTAAAAAAGAAATGAAAATCGAAAAATTTGTAACAGGAATTATCAGTACCAATTGTTACATTGTTACTAATGAAGAAACAAAAGAGACCGTGATCGTTGATCCGGCAAACCTGTCAAAAGCGATGATCGGTTATATCGAAGAGGAAGAGCTTGTAATTAAGGCAATTCTTCTGACTCATGCGCATTTTGATCATATCATGGGAATCGATAAAGTGATCGACCGGTATGGAGAAATGCCGGTTTACGTAGAAGAATCTGATCTGGAGCTTCTTCACACACCGTCTATGAATGAGTCAACGGTATATACAAATGGCTATAGCTACCCGGGTGGAGACGTGATCCATGATGGAGATGTGCTTCATCTGATCGGAGAAGATTTCGGGTGATTCATACACCGGGACATACCCAGGGCGGCGTATGCTACTATGTAGAAAAAAGAGGGAGTACTTTTCAGTGGAGATACATTGTTCTGTTGTTCAGTCGGAAGAAGTGATTTTGCAACCAGCAAGCACTTCTGCACTGATTCGTTCGATCAAGGAAAAGCTGTTCCTGCTTCCGGATGAAACAAAGGTATTCCCGGGACATATGGGCGCAACAACGATTGGCAACGAAAAAGTGAACAACCCGTATGTATAGAGGAGCAGAGAAATGATTCGGATCAGCTGTAAGAATGAACGTTTCACCTACGACATGTATCATATCGTAAAGTCATTTCTTCCTGATGCCGAGATCAGCCAGAAGGTAGATCCAGAACAGGAACTTCTGATCGAGATGACCGCAGAAGAGGAACCAGATCTGGAAGAGCAGGCATGTGATAAAAGGTCCGGTGGACACTTTTTTCATTGCAGGGAGGCTGAAATCGCAGACATCAGCGAAAAAAAGAGAACAAAAGCGTTATATCAATAAAAATTATATCAGACCCTGGTCAAAAAGACCGGAGAAGAACATGCATGGGGGAATATGACAGGTGTCCGCCCCACAAAGATGATCATGGAAAGACTGGAAGAAGGTTCTTCTGAGGAAGAAATCATCCGGTATATGCATGATACCTATGTGGTAAGCGAGAAAAAGCAATGCTAGGTATCGAGATTGCAAAGCGGGAAAAAAGCCCAGCTTGACAAGCTGGATTATGAAAATGGATACAGTCTTTATATCGGAATTCCGTTCTGCCCGACAACCTGCAGTTACTGCTCCTTTACTTCTTATCCGGTTGCAAAATGGCAGGACCGGATGGATGAATATGTAGATGCACTTTTAAAAGAGCTTGCATTCATTGCAGAGGTTTCAAAAGAAAAGCATCTTAATGCGATTTATATGGGAGGCGGTACGCCGACAACCCTGAGTGCACAGCAGATGGATCGGGTTTTGAGTTTCCTGGAAGAACATTTTTCCTTTGAACATCTGAAAGAATATACGATCGAAGCCGGAAGACCGGACAGTATTACTGAGGACAAGCGCGAGTGATCCGAAAGCATGGAGTTGGCAGAATTTCCATCAATCCACAGACCATGCGAAAGAGAAGACACTGGATGTGATCGGAAGACGTCACACAGTGGAAGATGTAGTCCGCATTTTCCATCTGGCAAGAGAACTGGGATTCGACAATATCAATATGGATCTGATCGCAGGTCTTCCGGGAGAACATCCGGAGGAGATGGAAGATACTCTTCGTCAGATCAAAGAGCTTGCACCGGATAGTTTGACGTCCATGCACTTGCAATGAAACATGGTTCGAGACTGACACGCGAACGGCTGCAAGCGCAGAAAAACAAAATTACAAACAGATGGCAAGAGAGCTGGAAGAGATGATCGATATGGCACGTAAAGGCGGCCGGTGAAATGGGACTTTATCCGTATTATCTCTACAGACAGAAAAATATTGCAGGAAATTTTGAAAATGTAGGTTACGCAAAGGTTGACAAAGCGGGAATTTACAATATACTGATTATGGAGGAAAAGCAGTCCATCGTTGCTTTGCCGGTGCAGGCGCATCGACTAAGGTGGTGCTTCCGTATGAGATTCCGGCGCCCGGAAGTAAAAACGGGCGGATGACGAATCTGATAAGAATAGAAAATGTCAGAGATGTGGGAGAATATATTTCCCGTATCGATGAGATGATAGAGCGAAAAGGAGAATGGTTATGGCATTAAAGAAAAAACCGGTTACCGGCATGAAAGACATGCTCCCGAAAGAAATGGAAATCAGAGATTATGTGATCCAGATGATCAAGGATACCTATAAGACATTTGGATTTACTTCCATAGAGACACCGTGTGTGGAACACATTGAGAACCTGTGCAAAGCAAACAGGGTGGCGACAATGAAAAACTGATCTTCAAGATTCTGAAGAGAGGGGAAAAACTGAAAATTGCTGAGGCAAAAAAGAAGAGATCGATCTGGTAGACGGAGGACTTCGTTATGACCTGACAGTTCCGCTTGCAAGATACTATGCAAATCATGCAAATGAACTGCCGTCACCGTTTAAGGCACTTCAGATTGGCAATGTATGGAGAGCAGACCGTCCACAAAGAGGACGTTTCCGTCAGTTCATGCAGTGCGATATCGATATTTTAGGTGAGCCGGGTAATCTTGCAGAGATCGAACTGATCCTTGCAACTACGACCATGCTTGGAAAGATGGATTTCCACAATTTTACGGTATGTATCAATGACCGTAATATCTTAAAGGCGATGGCTGCATTCAGTGGATTTAAGGAAGAAGATTTCGACGAAGTATTTATCATCCTTGATAAGATGGATAAGATCGGCAAAGAAGGCGTAGGTGAAGAACTGGTTGAGATGGGTTATACAAAAGAAAATGTAGATACTTATCTTGGACTCTTTGATGAGATCAACCCGGATGTTGATGGAATACGTTTCTGCAAAGAAAAGCTGGCAGGATTCCTTGATGAGAAGACAGCTGACAGCATGGAAATGATCATTTCCAGCGTAGAAAGTGCAAAAGAGGCAGATTTCAAAGTAAAATTTGATCCGACGCTGGTACGTGGACAATCTTACTATACAGGAACCATTTTTGAAGTAACGATGGATGAATTTGGCGGCTCTGTTGCAGGTGGCGGACGTTACGATAAGATGATCGGTAAATTCACAGGGCAGGACACACCGGCATGTGGATTCTCAATCGGATTTGAGCGTATTGTCATCCGCTTCTGGAAAATGGATATGAGATTCCTTCCAAGCGCCAGAAAAAGCATATCTTCTTGAAAAGAATATGCACAAGGAAGGCATCCTCAAAGTACTTGAGATGGCAAAAGCTGACCGCGCAGCCGGGAAACAGGTTCTGGTGGTCAATATGAAGAAAAACAAGAAATTCCAGAAGGATCAGCTGATCGCAGAAGGATATGAAGATATCACAGACTGCTACAAAGATTCCGTTATGGATTTATAAGGAAAGAGAAACGCAGGAGGAGAAATTAGAATGGCAGAGTCAATGACAGGACTGAAAAGAACACATCGGTGTGCAGAGCTTTCAGAGGCAAACATCGGTGAAAAGTAACCATCATGGGATGGGTACAGAAGAACAGAAATAAAGGTGGACTGGAATTTTTTGTAGATGTACGTGACCGTTCCGGACTGATCCAGGTTGTTTTTGAAGAGGGAAGTACAGATAAAGCGCTTCTTGAGAAGGCAAGCAAAGCTTAGAAGTGAGTTTGTTGTAGCAATCGTGGGAACTGTTGAAAAACGTTCCGGTGCAGTTAATGAAAATCTTGCAACAGGTGCGATTGAGATCAAACCGGAAGAACTCAGAATTTTATCTGAATCTGAGACACCTCCGTTCCCGATCGAAGAGAATTCCAAGACAAAAGAGGAAGTACGTCTGAAATACCGTTTCCTCGATCTTAGAAGACCGGACATTCAGAGAAACCTGATGATGAGAAGCCGTGTGGCTACTCTCGCACGTCAGTTCATGGCAAAAGAAGGATTCCTTGAGATCGAGACACCGTTCCTGATCAAGAGTACACCGGAAGGTGCAAGAGATTACCTGGTACCGAGCCGTATTCATCCGGGAAGCTTCTATGCACTTCCACAGTCACCGCAGATCTTCAAACAGCTGCTGATGTGCTCCGGTTATGACCGTTATTTCCAGATTGCACGTTGTTTCCGTGATGAAGACCTTCGTGCAGACCGTCAGCCGGAATTTACACAGATGGATATGGAACTTTCTTTTTGTAGATGTTGATGATGTCATTGATATCAATGAGAGACTGCTTGCACATCTGTTCAAAGATGTACTGGATATCGATATACAGCTCCCGATCCAGAGAATGACCTGGCAGGAAGCAATGGACAGATTCGGTTCTGATAAACCGGATATCCGTTTCGGCATGGAGCTGGTTAATGTGACAGAGACTGTCAAAGACAGCGAATTTGTTGTATTTAAGAATGCGATTGAAGCAGGCGGAACTGTTCGTGGTATCAACGCAAAAAGGACAGGGTGGCATGGCCAGAAAGAAGATCGACAAGCTGGTTGATTTTGCAAAAGGTTATGGAGCAAAGGGACTTGCTTATATTGCAATCCATGAAGACGGAACTGTCAAATCTTCTTTCTCAAAATTCATGACGGAAGAAGAGACAGCAGCGCTGATTAAAGCGATGGCTGGAGAGAATGGAGACCTTCTTCTCTTTGCGGCAGATAAGAATAAAGTTGTATGGGATGTTCTTGGTGCACTCAGACTGGAACTGGCACGCCAGATGGAACTCCTTGATAAGAATGAATACAAATTCCTGTGGATCACAGAATTCCCGCTTCTTGAGTGGAGTGATGAACAGAACCGTTTCACAGCAATGCATCATCCGTTTACCATGCCGATGGAAGAAGACCTTCAGTACATCGACAGTGATCCGGGAAGAGTCCGTGCAAAAGCATATGACATCGTTCTGAATGGTAACGAGATCGGAGGCGGAAGTGTCCGTATCTTCAACCAGGAGATCCAGAGTAAAATGTTTGAAGTACTTGGATTCACACCGGAACAGGCACAGGAGCAGTTCGGATTCCTTCTGAATGCATTTAAATACGGTGTTGACCCGCCACACGCAGGACTTGCTTACGGTCTGAACACTGTGGATGGGGGAACTAAGAATGGTACAGCAATCTGTCTGTGGAATGAAAACCTTGCGAGTACCCAGCAATGGGAAGTGATTTGTGATGAAACAGGATATTTGACATTTCTGAATAAAAAATCAGGGAAAGTACTGGACGTATCGGGCGGAAATGCCAAAAAGCGGTACAGCGGTACAGCTTTATGATGCTAATGGAACTTATGCGCAAAAATGGATTGCGATAGAAGAAGAGGCTGGAATTCGTCTGGTATCAGCGTTGGATGAGAATCTTGTGTTGGATGTAGTAAATGGAAAAAGTGCGCAGGGAACGAGACTCAGATATGGTCAGACAATGGTACACCGGCTCAGAGATGGAAGATTCGAACCGTAGAAGATATATATACAGAGATGGATCAGAAAAGAGAAAGCATAGATGCTTTAGCGGATGGAATTTATGTGATTCGCAGTGGACTGAGCAGAAGGCAGGTGCTAGATGTATCTGGGGGTCAAAAGATAACAGCGCAAATATCCAGATTTACGAATCAATACGACTCTTTGCGCAAAAGTGGAAAGTGACACATGATGAAAAAAGGTTATCTTACGTTCATCAATATGGGTTCAGGGAAAAGCATTAGATGTTGTGAATGGGCTGGGGAATTCTGGAAATAATGTAGCGCAGTATACGAGCAATGGAACACGTGCGCAGAAATGGATTGCTGTAAGGTTAGAAAATGGAAAATATCTGTTATATTCAGCTCTGACAGAAAATCTTGTGATTGATGTGACAGGAGCAAACATAAAAAATGGAAGTAATGTGCAGGTTTATCGCAAGAACGAAACAACTGCCCAGCAGTTTTTATTTACAAATACAACTGCTGAAATTGGAACATGTGAAGATTTTGGAATCAGTGAAAACTGGTATGAAATTGTACCTAAAAGTAACGAAAAGTCAACAGTAGATATATCAGGTGCGTCTTCAAATAATGGAGCAAATGCACAGATTTACAGCAGAAATCAGACCTATGCCCAACTTTTTAAGTTTGTTTATGAAGAGGGATATTATCGTATCCTGTGCGCACAGACAGATAAGGTATTGGAAGTTGCAGGAGGGATGTTGTCCCGGGAACAAATATCAGGCAGTGGAGTTCTGTGAAAGATAAAAAAGATCAGTTGTTTTCAGTCTGCGTCAATGAAGACGGAACTTATACATTTAAAAATGTGGCAAGCGGACTTACTGTAAGCCTCGCGAATAAAGCAGGAAGTTCAGGAACCAATTTGCAGGGGAAGAAAGCAGTGAGGGAGATGAACAGAGGTTTTATCTGGTGAGACGGACAAATCTGATGCAGGAAGGCATTTATTCAATCAGTACATGTCTGGATGCAGGAAAATGGCTTGATGTGAAAAATGGATCAATGTCAGATGGCGCAGGAATCCAAATCTGGCAGGGAAATGGAAGTCTTGCGCAAAAGTGGAAGATTATGGCAGTAGAAGGGAGAGAAAATACATACTCATTTGAATCTCTGGTATCGGGATTGATGCTGACTGCAGACGTAAATGGAAATGTTGTACAGATGAAGGAAAGCGGGGAGGAAGATCAACAGTGGATGCCTACAATTTCAAAGGGATATCTTATTCTGAAAAATGTAGGAAACGGAAAAGTTCTTGACGTTGCAGGTGGTACAAATAAAAATGGAACAAAAGTACAGACATATCTTTGCGAATTCCACAAATGCGCAGCGTTTTCGTATAGATGGGACATCGGTGATTGCTAATGGAATTTATCTTATACAGATTAGCAGTAACCGGAAGCAGGTAATTGATGTAAGTTCAGGATCCAGAAAATCAGGAGCGAATATTCAGACATGGGAGTCGAATAATACCGGTGCGCAGAAGTGGAATATTACCCGGAATTCAGATGGTACATACAGCATCGTTAATGCAAAAAGTAAGAAATATCTGGATGTACTTAATGGATCGGGAACAGCCGGGGCAAATGTTCAGCAATGGGATGGCAACGGTTCAAATGCACAGAAATGGAAGATTACGTATACTGGGAAAGGTGGATTTAGAATCAGTTCATTACTCGGCGATGCGTTAGTGCTGGATGTTTCGGGGAAAATAGCTATAATGGGGCAAATGTTCAGGTTTACACAGATAATGCAGGTAGAGGACAACGATTTTCCTTTGTATCTACAAGTTATACACCGGAGCCCGTTAACCTGGGAGTTCCATGTGTGCAACAGTATCCAGAACTTCCAACGGGCTGTGAATCGGTTGCACTTACGAATGTGCTGAAATATTATGGATATAATATTGGAAAGTCGACAATAGCAGATTCTTATCTTCCACGCAGTAGTTGGAATTTTGTAACCTGTTTTTGGGGAAATCCACATAGTTCTAACGGTAATTGTACTTCTGCACCAGGTCTTACCAATGCAGCCAACGGTTTTCTGAAGAGTCACGGAAGTAATAAACGGGCGTATGATGTGTCAGGCAGTTCCTGGCAGAAGTTGTATGATTATCTGGATGAAGGAAATCCTGTTATTATATGGACTACAATTTATCAGCAGTTTTTAGGTGCATGTTATGCTTCACAATGGTATAATGGAAAAGAATACAGAACTTATACGAATTCGCATACGGTGGTTTTAAAAAGGATATGATAGAAACAAGAATGTAGTTTATCTGTCAGATTCCATTTCCGGTTATCTGACAGAAGATGCAAATTGGATCAGTATGCTTTATACAGCACGAGGTATGCAGGCAGTAGTTATAAGGTAAAAGGGGGAAGGATGGAAGATGAAGAGTAATGTGATTAGAAAGCTGCTTCCGGTAATGCTTATGATTACATTGACAGCAGGGATTGCACCAGTATCTTATGCGCAGCGGAAGAACCTGCGCAAAGAGACAGAGGGCGTGGACGAAGAGCCAGTGCAGGATTTCGAAAAATGAAGATGCAGATGATCAGATATCGGATGGGAATAATCAGACTGAGGAAGCAGAAGAAGTCAGAGAACCAGAAGTCAGGGAACCAGATTTAAATACATCAGAAGATGATTCAGAGGATACAGATGCAGTGCAACAGGATAAATCTGAGAAAGTGAAGACGCAGACTGAAACAGAGAATATGGATGAGCTGGCTGGTGTATACAGAGATGTGATTCCAGATGGTGAATATGTGATCGGGGAAAAGGGAAGCCGTCAGGTGCTGGATGTTAAAAATGGATCAAAAGCCGACAGTGCAAATGTACAAGCATATCAATCAAATATGACGGCTGCACAGAGATGGAAAGTGGTACATGATTCAAAGGGTTATCTTATTTTATCGAACACTGGTTCAGAAAAAGCACTGGACGTAAATGGTGGCATTGCCGCTGAATGGTCAGAATGTACAGCAATATACGAAGAATATGACAGCAGCTGCAGAAGTGGGTAGCTGTACCAAATGAAGAGGGAACAATTATTCTTTATTCAGCACTTGGTAAGAAACTGGTTCTCAACGTGACAGACAGTAACAATGTGGAAATTTGTGAAAAGACAGATACAAGTGGAACGGATTTTGCTTTTTTACAGTACGCAAACAGAGACGGTGAAAAGTGAACGCACGATAGAAGATGGAACCTATCTGATTACAAATGGAGATCAGACACTTACTATAAACAGTGGTTCTGATGGAAGCGGGCCCGGAAAGTTTCCAAAGATGGAAAGTCCGCGAAAAAGGCTTTTTACATAGCATACAATGAAAAAAAGCAGCTGTATACGATTTGTTCAGTATATTCAGGCAGATTTCTGGATGCAAATTTAGGAGATGTTGTTCCGGGAGCTGTAGTTTCAGCATCTGGAACAGAAGCCGGAAAAGCATTACAGAGATTCTGGAAGATTGAGAAGGACGAAAATGGTCAGATGTATATCCGAAATGCTAAAACAATCAAATGCTAGGAAGTGCAAGCAGACGGAGAACTGATTACAGTTCCGGCAGATGATGAGAGAGTAGTAAGATGGACGTTTGAACAATCTGATTTTTATTGGAGCGAAAAAGAGATTGATACTTTTGCGGCAACAAAAGCAGAAATTTCGGATCTGACAAATGGGACCTATCAGATTACAACGTCAATAAAGACAGAAATGACCCTGGATGTCTCGAATGGATCAAAAAATGATCGGGCTAAAATTCAGTTGTATGAGTCAAATAATACGAATGCGCAGAGATGGAAAGTCGAAGCTACAGGAGACGGATATGTAAGAATTTTGAATATTGGATCCGGAAAAGTTTTGGATGTGAGCAATGGTACAGCTAAAAAGTGGAACAGCTGTACAGCAATTTCAAAGTAATAATTCCAGGGCGCAGAAATGGATTCCTGTAAAAATGAAAATGGAACCTATACATTTTATTCAGCTTTGGGACGGAATCTGGTATTAGATGTGTCATGGGCGGAAATGCAAATGGAACGCAGATTCAGATCTATGATTCTAATGAAACACCAGCACAGATGTTTAAAGTCTATAATACAAAAGTGGTCGTAGCATCGGAAGGGAAAGTGCTCGAAGATGGTTATTATGCACTGACTTCCCCTTACAAATAATAAGATGGTTCTGGATCTGAGTGGTGCAAATTCTGCAAATGGCACAAAATTGCAGATGTATCAGTCTAATGGAACACTGGCTCAATGCTTTGAAGTAAAGTATTGTAAAGATGGTTATTACAGACTGAGAATTTTGCAACCGCGAAAACGGTGGATTTAAAAGGCGGGGGACTGATTCCGGGAACAATTGTTCAGGAATGGCAAAACGATGATAATACCAAAAATCAGAGATGGGTTATCCGAAAAAAATGAGGATGGTTCCTATACTTTGATTTCAGCAAGCGAATGGTCTTGCTATGGATGCGGGCAAAGCTGTTTCCGGTGAAACAGTTACAACACAGGAAACAACAGAAAGTACAAACCAGAAATGGCAGTTTGTTCCATTTAAAGCATCTGTAAGTGAAGGCTGTTATATTGTTGAGTCTGCACTTGCTTCACAGAAAGTGATTGATATCACAAATGGAAGTACTGCAGTAAATGCGAATGCGCAGTTATATTCTTATAATAAGACGATGGTACAGAAGTGGCAGGTTCGCACAACAGAAGATGGATATATTACATTACAGAATGTAGGATCAGGTCTTTATCTGACAGAATCAGGAAATAATGTATGTCAGGCAGATAATTCAGGAGATACAGAAGTCGCACAATGGAGTTTAGAAGTGCAGATGGGAGGTGGATATATCCTTATCAATAAGGCATCTGGAAAAGCGATTGATGTATCAGGTGGAAATACTGCGAATGGAACCAATATCGGAACCTATATAGTGAATGGAACAAAAGCACAGGCATGGAAATTTAACAGTGCAAGTATAATTGAAACCGGATTTTACGAATTTGCACCACTCACAAATACAGGACTCAGGATGGATGTAGCAGGAGGTTCTTCAAATAATGGTGCAAACGTTCAGGTGTATTCTTCAAATGGAAGTTATGCGCAGCGTTGGTGGGTAAGAAGTGCGGGAAATGGATGGTATACGATTACATCCTGCTGTTCAGCAAAACTGCTGGATGTACAAAATGCATCTACAGCAACCGGTGCAAATGTACAGCAGTATCAGAATAACGGAAGTAATGCCCAAAAATGGAAATTTGTTATGGGAGAGAAAGGAATTCAGATTGTATCTGCACTTGGAAATGTAGTGGATGTCAAAAATGCATCTGGAAAATCAGGTGCAAATGTTCAGGTATGGAGCAAAAATTCTTCAGATGCACAGCAGTGGAGGATATATACAGCAACAAGACCGAATAAGATTGGATGGCAGAATCCGTCAGGATATCCACAGGTGAGTTCGAAAACAGTTGTACTTCCAAGCTATTGTACAGGTTATTTTACTTATGTATCGCCTTCAACGATTGCATATGATGCAACTCGTGAAGATTGTATTAATGCATTTATCAGACGTGCATATGAGTATATTGGAACAAGATATATAGAACCTTGGTCAAGCTGGCCGGGAGATGCAGTGGATTGTTCGGGATTTGTATTACAGTGTTTATATGCAACTGGCATGGATTTAGGAATTTACAATCCTTATAATCACAGATGGCAGGCATGGCAAACCTATAATTCTATGAATTGGTACAGAAATAATACCTTTAAGCCGGTAAGTACATCAAATATGCAGAGAGGCGATCTGATTTATTACAATGGACATGTGGCAATTTATCTCGGAAATGGAATGATGATTGATTCATGGCCGAATCAGGGAGTAGGTATTCATCCAGTGTCAAGTCGTGGAACGGTGATTGGGCGGCAAGACCATATGTGTAAGCAAAAAGTAAGTGAAAATATTTTATTAAAGAAAAATGGAAAATGAACATTTTTTCACAGAGAGCAAGATTGGCTGTCAAAGTGAAGAAATGTTCATTTCTTTTTTTTATAGCGAAATTCTATAATAATGATAGTTGAAATAAAAGGAGGATGGGATATATGGCACATAAAATTTTAGAAGAAGCGCAGGAAATAAATGATCTACTTATAAAATGGAGAAGAGATCTTCATCAAATTCCTGAGACGGATCTGGAGCTTCCAAAGACTGTGGAATATATCAGTAAACGTCTGGATGAGATGAATGTAGAATACAAGGTATTTCCTGAGGTTTCAGTGATTATCGCTCAGATTGGAAAAGGGGATAAATGTTTTCTTCTGAGAAGTGATATGGATGCGCTTCCGGTAGAAGAGGAAACGGGACTTGAATTTGCATCAAAGAATGGCTGTATGCATGGATGCGGACATGATCTGCACGCTACGATCCTTCTTGGGCGGCAAAAATTTTAAAGGCGCATGAAGAAGAACTGCCGGGCGTGGTCAAATTATTGTTCCAGCCAGGTGAGGGGAGACCTTCCGCGGAGCGAAAGCAAAGAGTGGAAGCAGGAGTCCTGGAGAATCCGCATGTAGATCGCCTTTGCGGCGCATGTATTTGCGAGCAATTCCATGTGGAACGATTGGATATGGTGTGGAAGCCATGGCATCTGTATATGGCTTTAAAATCACCCCTTACAGGACGTGGCGGACACGGTTCTGCACCGGAGGGCTGTATTGACCCGATCAATGCTGGTGTAGAAGTTTATCATGCTCTTCAGGCACTGATCGCCAGGGAATGTCCACCATCCGCAGAGGCAAAGCACTTACAATTGGACAGTTTACAGCTGGTAATGCAAAGCAAATGTAATTCCGGAATATTTGCGTGCTTCAGGGAACACTAAGGACATTTAATGAAGAAGTAAGGACGATGCTGATCCGGAGGATCAATGAAATTGTTCCGGCTGTTGCAAGCAGCTTATCGTACTACATGTGAAATCGAAGAACTCAGCAATGTTCCGAGTGTAACTTGCAATGAAGAACTGAATGCAGAGTATATTAAAAGTGTTGAGTCTCTTGAGAATCCGGGAACAACGATTAACGGTGGATTTCATGTCATGGGATCCGAAGACTTTGCCGTGATTTCGGCAAAAAATACCGGCAAGTTATTTTGTAGTCGGAGCCGGAGTGGAAGATCAGAGTAAATGGAAAGGACAGCATAATCCAAAGATTCTGTTTAATGAAAAAAGCATTACCGCTTGGCGCGACCCATGTATGCGAAGATTGCAATGGACTGGCTGGCAAAATAGAAGAGTAGATCTATAAGATTAGAATAAATAAAAAGAAGGGATCAGACTTTTACAAAAAAGTGAAAGCGGATCCCTTTTTTGTGTATCTGGCACAACTCTGACAAAAGGGGTCTTTTGATTTAATTAAAAGTTTAATCAGAAATTTACATGAATGAAAAAAGAGACTTATGAAAATCATAAGTCTCACAAAAATTGACAGACGGGACTCGAACCCCGCGACCTCCACCTTGGCAAGGTGGCGTACTACCAACTGTACTACTATCGCATCTATTAAATTGTGTTCATCAGAACAATATCTACTATACAGTACAAAGAAGGAATTGTCAACGAAAAAATGAAGAAATTCTGTTCTACTTTTTTGCGGAGATTCAATAAGTTTTCTGTTAATCAGACAAAAATGATTTTAACAGAATAATAGGTGAAGACAAGTAGAAAAGTCCGACATATAAAATTGAAAATATACTTGACCAATTGATAGATATATTGTATAGTATTTATTGTTCTGATGAACAACAAATAATGAATGCGATAGTAGTACAGTTGGTAGTACGCCACCTTGCCAAGGTGGAGGTCGCGGGTTCGAGTCCCGTCTGTCGCTCTTGAATTAAGAACTACATGTTGCGTGTGGTTCTTTTTTTGTGCATACAATGAGCCAAATACAGATTTTTACACCCATGCAGATTTGTGCTTGCACAAGGATCTGCATGGGTGTAAAAATCTGTATTTGGCGAATGTACATCATCGAGTCGCTAAGCGAGATGGTGTGCGTTCGCCGGGGGTTCGTGTTCACGAAACCCTGGCTCATTACTAACGTAAAAAAGACTGGCATCGAGCCAGTCTTTCATCATAACTATTTTTTTTTATTTCAGGAAGAACCAGTATCCTGCAAATGCAAAGTTTTGCGATGATCAGGAAGATAAGGATTACAACAAGCACAACAGGAAAATGTCTCTCATCATCGTCATCTTCTTCGTCTAACATATTCTGATAGTTCTCACGCATCTCCTGTTCACGTTTTTCACGGACATGCTTTGGTGGGATATTAGAATAGGTCTGTTCTTTTTTCTCCTCTGGAGTGGAAAGATCAGGTGCAGTAATTTTAAGTTCATCCTCTTCATCAGAAATGATACGTGTGCTGGAATTGTCAATTGCATGTACCGGTTTGGCTTCTTCCGGACGTTTCTTTTTCGGACGTGGACGAACTTTTTCCCGGCTTTCTTCCTGACCTTCTGCATATTTGAGAAGTGGACGGTCTGAAGTAGCAGGGCGTTTCTTTGGATGCGGTCTGGATGGCTGTTCTTCGGAAGAACCTTCTGTCTTCGGACGAGGTTTTCTTACCGGTCTTTCGCCTTCGGCGAGCCGGGTTCGACATTTTTTTTTCTTCGGATGAGTCGGTACTTCTGGATTAGCAGAAGAAGTATCCGCTTTTCGGTGTTTTCCGGAGATACCGGACGTTTTTTTTTTTTCTTTGGCTGGGCAGGACGTTCGGCAGAAGTTTTTCTCCTTCGGCGCCGGGCGCTTTTTGTGTGGCTTTTCTGCAGCCTTACCGGCTTCAACTGTTTTTTCAGCCAATGCTTCTTTTTGCAAGCTTTTTTTCTTTTCACGCTGTTTATCTAAATTCCACTGCTTTTTACAATCGCGGCAGATTGCGAATTCATTGTAGATTGCTTCACCGGCTTCATTTTCGCCTATTTTTTTTGTTCTTGATCTCAAGATCCTTTTTTTACAAATCGGGCACTGCATGATTTATCTCTCCTCTTTGGTTTTTAATATGTATCTACTCCCTTATTAAATGATGTAAATGTTAAAAATTATGTTTAACATTCACGTCCTTAAATACATAGAATCATACATATATAATGTTATCACGTCCCCAAAGATGTCAAGAAAGTTCTTTGAATATTCACAAAAAAGTGCTAGAATAAAATGGATTTACTATAGATTAGGAGGACGCGAAGATATGACAGATACAAAGACAATCAAAGTAGGATTACTTGGACTTGGAACAGTCGGAACAGGTGTTTATAAATTGATTGGACGCCGCAGTGAAGAGATGCAAGCAGAAGACCGGCGCCGCTCTTGAAATAAAGAAAATCCTGGTACACAACATGAAAAAAAGTAAGACAGGGTGTAGATCAGAATCTGCTGACAGATCAGTGGAAAGAGATTATAGAAGATGATGAAATCCAAATCGTGATCGAGGTGATGGGCGGAATTGAGCCAGCGAAAACGATGATCACAGAAGCACTGAAAGCAGGGAAAAATGTAGTAAGTGCAAATAAGGATCTGATCGCAGAATATGGAAAGGAACTCTATGACGCTGCGAAAGAAGGTAGCGCTGATTTCCTGTTTGAAGCGCGGTAGCAGGAGGAATCCCGATCATCCGTCCGCTTAAGCAGTGCCTGGAAGGCAACCAGATCGATGAGATCATGGGAATTGTCAACGGTACGACTAACTATATCCTGACAAAGATGTTTGAAAATGGAATGGATTTCACAGAAGCACTCGCAAAGGCGACAGAGCTTGGCTATGCAGAAGCGGATCCGACGGCGGATGTGGAAGGCCTGGACGCAGGACGTAAGGTGGCAATCATGGCTACGTCAGCATTCCATTCACAGGTGATTTTCGGATGTCTATACGGAGGGAATCACAAAGATCACAGCAAAGAGATGTAAATTACGCAAAAGAGATGGGAAATGTGATCAAACTGATCGGTATTGCGAGAAATACATCTAATGGAATTGAAGCAGGTGTTTATCCGATGATGATCGATAAGAAACATCCGCTCGCTACCGTAAGAGATTCCTTTAATGCTGTTTTTGTACACGGAGATGCAGTTGGGGATACCATGTTCTATGGAAGAGGAGCAGGAGAACTGCCGACCGCAAGTGCAGTTGTCGGAGATGTGATGGATGTTACAAGAAATATTGTATGGAACTGTACCGGAAGAATCGGATGGAGCGCATACAAAGAGCTTCCGATCAAGGAATTTGCGGATGTCAAGAATCGTTTCTTTATCCGTATGCAGGTGAGTAATGAACCGGGAGTACTGGCAAAGCAATCGCGAAAGTATTCGGAGATCATAAGGTAAGTATCGAACGTGTGATCCAGGAACAGGCAAAAGCGGCAAAGGCAGAACTTGTCATCGGAACATCCGCAGTCAAGGAATACCATCTTCAGGATGCACTGGAGGAATTAAAAAGAAATGCCGATCGTAAGTGAGATCAGCAAGCATTATCAGAGAATATTAGAAGGCACAGCATTGGAAAAAGGAGTAATCAGGCATGAGTTATGCAGACAAAGTTTTTATAGAGATGTGCAGGGACATCATTGATAATGGAACCAGCACAGAAGGAGAAAAGGTACGTCCGAGATGGGAAGACGGGACTCCGGCGTATACTGTAAAAAAATTTGGTGTGGTGAACCGGTATGATCTGCGAAAAAGAATTCCCGGCACTGACACTCAGAAGAACCGGGATCAAAAAGCTGTACGGACGAGCTTTTGTGGATCTGGCAGAAAAAATCCAATAATATCCACGATCTGAACAGTCACATCTGGGACAGCTGGGCAGATGAAGATGGATCGATCGGGAAGGCATACGGCTATCAGATGGGCGTAAAGCATGTCTACAAAGAAGGAATGATGGATCAGGTAGACAGAGTGATCTATGATCTGAAAAATAATCCGTTCAGCCGCCGGATCATGACAAATATCTATGTACATCAAGATCTTCATGAGATGAATCTGTATCCGTGTGCATACAGCATGACGTTCAATGTGACAAAAGAAAAGGCAAAGCGACAAGCTGACACTGAACGGAATCCTGAACCAGCGTTCCCAGGATGTGTTGGCGGCAAATAACTGGAATGTATGCCAGTATGCTGTGCCGCTTCATATGCTCGCGCAGGTATGCGATATGCAGGTGGGCGAATTTGTACATGTGATCGCAGATGCACATATTTACGACAGGCATATTTCACTGATCGAGGAACTGATTTCAAGAGAGACGCACCCGGCACCGAAATTCTGGCTGAATCCGGAAGTGAAAGATTTCTATCAGTTTACACCGGATGACGTAAGATTAGACGATTATGTGACAGGACCGCAGATCAAAAATATTCCGATCGCGGTTTAGAAAAGGAGACAGATACGATGAACATTATTGTAAATGCAGATAAAAAACTGGGCAATAGGAAAGAATAACAGTCTGCTTGTACGAATCCCGGCAGATATGAAATACTTCCGTCAGATGACAGAAGGAAATATTGTCGTGATGGGAAGAAAGACGCTGGAAAGCTTTCCGCAGGGGCGTCCGCTTGCCAACCGGGTTAATATCGTGATTTCCCATAATCCGGATTATCAGGTGAAGGATGCGATCGTGGTACACAGTGTGGAAGAGGCAATGCAGGAATGTAAAAAGCACAAAGGAGAAGTCTTTGTGATCGGCGGAGAAAGTATTTACCGTGCAATGCTTCCGTATTGTAATATAGCGTATGTTACGCGGACAGATCATGTATATGAGGCAGATACCTGGTTCCCGGATCTGGAAAAGGATCCGGATTGGCAAAAAAACAGCTGAGACGGATGAACAGACATATTTCGATCTTGAGTATGTATTTGCAAAATATGAAAGAATAAAATAGATCAATAAAATTTGCGAAATGTATCATTGACAAATCAATAGACCACTCATTATAATAAATGTAATCGATGAGACAATAGAAAAAAAATGCTATGACAAGGAGGAGTATATAATCTTCGGAAGCAAAGAGAGAAGGCGGACGGTGTAAGCCTTCATGAAGGGATTGTAGAAGTAGCCTTTGAGCGACAGATCGAACGGGAATTTCTCAAGTAGACTTCGACGTAGGCCCTACGTTACAGGGGAATAGTATCGAACATTTCTATGGTTCTGTACTTGCGTGAGAGCAGAGAAGCAGACTTCTCTGAAGACAGGTGGTAACACGGATTTTTATATTCGCCCTGAACGGTCAGCCGTTTAGGGCGTTTGTTATTCTATATGACTATGATAAAAATTTGGCGATCATCTGTATAGAAAATTCATGGAGGTAAATTTATGAAAAAAAATATCAGGGAACAAATTACTTGTAAAAGCATTAAAAGAGGGGGTAGATATCCTTTTTGGATATCCGGGAGCCTGTACAATTGATATCAGTGATGAAATATACAAACAGGATTACACAAAAGTTGTACTTCCGCGTCATGAACAGGCACTTGTCCATGCCGCAGACGCTTACGCCAGATCAACAGGAAAAGTCGGGGTATGTCTGGTAACAAGCACCGGGTGCAACCAATCTGGTGACAGGAATTGCAACGGCAAATTATGACAGTGTACCGCTGGTATGTTTTACCGGACAGGTTGCGAGACATCTGATCGGAAATGATGCATTCCAGGAAGTTGATATTGTAGGTATTACAAGAAGTATCACAAAATACGGTGTGACAGTAAGAAAGAGAGAAGATCTGGGAAGAATCATCAAAGAGGCATTCTATATTGCGCGTAGCGGACGTCCGGGTCCGGTTCTTGTGGATCTCCCGAAAGATGTAATGGCAGAGCTTGGAAGCCCGAATTATCCGGAGACAGTCAATATCCGCGGATATAAGCCGAGTACCGGTGTTCACATCGGACAGCTTAAGAGAGCAGTCAAGATGCTTGGAAAAGCAAAGAAACCGTTGTTCCTTGCCGGTGGTGGGGTAAATATTGCAGGAGCGAATAAGGCGTTTACCGAACTTGTAGAACGTACCCAGATCCCGGTTGTGACAACGATCATGGGACGTGGTGCGATTCCGACAACGCATCCGCTTTTTATCGGTAATCTGGGGATGCACGGTGCATATGCATCCAATATGGCAGTGGAAGAATGCGATCTGCTGTTCTCGATCGGGACCAGATTTAACGATCGTATCACCGGAAAACTGCATGCATTTGCACCGAAGGCTACGATCGTACATATCGACATTGATACTTCCTCCATCTCACGTAACATTCAGGTAGATATTCCGATCGTTGCGGATGCAAAAGAAGCAATTGAAAAATTATTGGAATATGTAGAACCAATGGAGAAAAAAAAGAAAGCTGGATGGAACAGATCGAAGGCTGGAAAAGAGGAGCATCCGCTTAGGATGAAACCAAAGGGAGACCAGATGCAGGCTCAGGATATTCTGGAGACGATCAATGAAGTGTTTAAAGAGGATGACAAGATTGTTGTGACAGATGTAGGACAGCATCAGATGTTCACATCCCAGTATCTGGAAGTGAATGAAAAGACCAGACTTTATATGTCCGGCGGACTTGGAACCATGGGATATGGATTCCCGGGAGCAGTCGGAGCGCAGATTGGCAATCCGGACAGTACGGTGATTGCAATTTCCGGTGATGGCGGTATGCAGATGAATATTCAGGAATTTGCAACAGCAGTGCTGGAAGAACTTCCTTTGATCCTCTGTGTATTTAACAATACCTATCTTGGAATGGTACGCCAGTGGCAGAAGCTTTTCTACGGCAAACGCTATGCTATGACAGATCTTCGTGCAGGCGCGGCGACAAGACGTGGAGAAGAGCATCCACCGAAATATACGCCGGATTTTATACGCCTTGCGGAAAGCTATGGGGCAAAGGGAATCCGTGTAACCGAAAAAAATCCGAGATGAAAGCAAAGCATTTGAACAGGCAAAAAGCAAACCGTGCACTGAAGGTGCCGACTCTGATCGAATTCATGCTGGATCCGGAAGTACAGGTTTATCCGATGGTACGTCCGGGCGGAACCCTGGAAGATCTTTTGATGGATTAATGGAGAGGAGAGGTGAAGATGGATAATACAATGAAAAAAGATGGATTTCCTTATATGTGGAAAATCAGGTTGGTGTACTTTCAAAGATTTCCGGACTCTTTTCCGGTAAATCCTATAATCTGGAGAGTCTGACGGTAGGTAGAACAGAAGATCCGACTATCTCCAGAATGACGATTGAGACGAACAGTGATGAAGAGACTTATGAGCAGATCAAAAAACAGCTGAACCGTATGGTTGAAGTCATCAGAGTCATTGATTTTACAGAAGTATCTGTTGTTATGCAGGAGCTGATGTTTATCAAGGTAAAACTGTACACCGGAAGATAAGACAGAGCTTTTCCAGATCGCGCAGACCTATCAGGCAAAGGTACGTGATTATGGAAAGACAGTGTGCTTCTTGAATTTGTACACACGGCACATAAAAAATACAGCGATCATCCAGTTTCTACGTTCTGAATTCAATTCAATTGAAGTTGTAAGAGGCGGAAGTGTGGGGATTGAAGCGATCACAATGCCAAAAAGATAAAAAATCAAAAAAAAAACAGAGCGCACTCTTGAATTTGAAAAACAGAAGTAATATAATAGCGATATGTAATCCGTAGGATTTAAAATACGGGAAGCAAAAATTATAATTTAGATATATGTTACTGTAAGAAGCAACAAGGGAATGGAGGAATTACAATGGAAAAGAAACAGATTGACTGGTCAAGCATAGGATTTGGTTATATCCCGACCGAAAAGAGATATGTTTCAAATTACAAAGATGGAAAGTGGGATGATGGATGCCTGACAGAAGATGCCAACATTGTATTGAATGAGTGTGCAGGTGTTCTGCAGTATTCCCAGTCAGTATTTGAAGGTATGAAGGCATACACAACAGAAGACGGACGCATCGTTGTATTCCGCCCGGATATGAACGCAAAGAGATTTGCTGATTCCGCAAGAAGACTTGAGATGCCGGTATTTCCGGAAGACCGTTTTGTAGATGCGATCGTACAGGTAGTAAAAGCTAATGCGGCTTTATGTACCACCTTACGGATCAGGAGCGTCCCTTTATATCCGTCCATATATGTTCGGAAGCAACCCTGTTATCGGCGTTAAAACCGGCTGATGAATATCAGTTCCGTGCATTTGTAACACCAGTAGGATATATTTCAAGGGGGCGGCGCAAAGCCGATCACAATTAAAGTCTCAGACTTTGACCGTGCAAAGACCGCATGGAACAGGACATATCAAAGCAGGACTTAACTACGCTATGAGCTTACATGCAATTGTAACAGCACATGAAGAAGGCTATGCAGAGAATATGTATCTGGATGCAAAGAACAAGAACAAAAGTTGAAGAGACAGGTGGAGCAAACTTCATTTTCATCACAAAAGATGGCAAGTTTGTAACTCCTAAGTCAGACAGTATCCTTCCATCTATTACAAGACGTTCTATTCTTTATGTGGCAGAACATTATCTTGGACTTGAGACAGAAGAAAGAGAAGTATATCTTGACGAAGTAAAAGACTTCGCAGAATGTGGTCTCTGCGGAACCGCAGCCGTAATCTCTCCAGTTGGCAAGATCGTTGACCACGGCAAAGAAATCTGCTTCCCAAGCGGAATGGAAGAGATGGGTCCTGTAACTAAGAAGTTATATGATACACTTACAGGCATCCAGATGGGACATATTGAAGCACCAGAGGGATGGATCCAGGTGGTTGAATAATGGATAAATTCGTTACAAAGCGAAATGATCTGCTCGCTGAGCAGGTGATAAAGAATTTGAAGTCCCGTCAGATGGAGGGACATTATGTACAGACCAAAGAAGAGGCACTTGCCCTTGCACTGGAGCTGATTCCGGAAGGAAGCAGCATCAGTTGGGGAGGGTCTATGAGCATTAAGGCAATTGGTCTTCCTGAAGCACTTCATAAAGGAAATTATAAAGTGCTGGACAGAGCTCTGTGTGCGACACCGGAGGAAAACGCAGAGATGATGCATCAGGCACTTAACTGCGATTATTTTCTGGCAAGCTGTAATGCAATCTCGGAAGATGGGATACTGGTTAATATAGATGGAAATGCAAACCGCGTGGCAGCTATTTCTTACGGACCGGAAAATGTTCTGATGATCGTTGGCATGAACAAAATTGTAAGAAGTGCAGAGGATGCATATGCCCGTGCAAAGTATGTGGCAGCTCCGATTAACGGACAGCGTTATGAATGGCTTCCGTGTACGAAGACAGGTGTCTGTTCCAACTGTAAATCGCCGAAAAGTATCTGCTGTCAGACACTGATTACAAGATTCAGCCATGTTCCAAACAGAATAAAAGTGATTCTGGTGAATGAAGAACTGGGATTCTAAAAAACGAAGAGAATCAGGGAATTTCCCCTGGTTCTTTTTTTATTTCATAGGAAATTCCGAAGGAACTTCCTATGAAATAAAAAGGCACTACGTGCCGATGATGCGCACTCGCGCGAAGATGTAGGTTGTCGCAAGCGACCGCGCTCGGCGCGAGAATGTGCCAAGGCACATTCTTTTTGTGTCTGAAAAAGAAAATGCGTTACTGGTCACAGGTACTGTGAACAGTAAAAAAAAATTCCAAAAGGGAAAAGTTCTCATCAGAATATGACTTTCCTAGAGGAAAATCCTGTGTTATACTATAAAATAATCTGGATGTCAGGATGCGCAGCGGAGTGTCCGTGGACATCGGTCAGTGCGGCTTATGGGCATTGATGGCGAATCGAAAGAGAGGAACAACAGAGTATGGAAGCGTATACAAGCTTTGCATGTGTATATGATACCTTCATGGATAATATTCCCTACGAAGAATGGTGTGAATATCTCACCGGTCTTATGAGAGAATATGGTGTCAGAGATGGACTGGTACTGGATCTGGGGTGCGGTACCGGGAATATGACAGAATTGCTTGCAAAGGCAGGATATGATATGATTGGTGCGGACAATGCGGAAGAGATGCTGGAGATCGCAATGGAGAAACGAGACAAATCCGGTTATGATATTCTGTATCTTCTGCAGGATATGAGAGAGTTCGAACTGTATGGTACGGTAAGAGCTGTCATCAGTGTCTGCGATTCAGTCAATTATATTACAGAGCCGGAAGAACTTCAGGAAGTATTCCGCCTGGTCAACAATTATCTGGATCCGAAAGGTGTTTTTTATTTTTGATTTTAATACACGTTACAAGTATGAAGAGATTCTTGGGGATCGCACAATTGCGGAGAACCGGGAGGAATGCAGTTTTATCTGGGACAACTATTATTACGAAGATGAGAAGATCAATGAATATGATCTGAGTCTTTTATTGAGACAGATAAGGACAGTGGGCTTTATCGCAAATATGAGGAGACGCATTATCAGAGAGCGTATACGCTGGAGGAGATGAAGGAACTGATCCGGAAGTCGGGGCTGGAATTTGTGACAGCATACGATGCATTTTCAAAGAATGCGCCGATGGACACAAGCGAGCGCATTTATGTGATCGCAAGAGAACAGGGAAAATAGAACAGGAGAGAATTGTTATATGAACGATTATATTGTAAGAGCAACTGCGGGAGACGGACAGATCCGTGCATTTGCCGCAACAACCGGAAATCTGGTGGAAGAGGCAAGAAAGAGACATGACACAAGTCCGGTAGCAACAGCGGCACTTGGAAGACTTCTGACAGCAGGAGCAATGATGGGAGGCATGATGAAGAATGAGACAGATGTGCTGACGCTTCAGATCAAAGGTGATGACCACTTGGCGGAATTACGGTGACTGCAGATGCAAAAGGTGACGTGAAAGGATACGTCGATCATCCGGAAGCAATGATGCCGCCTAAGAATGGCAAGCTGGATGTTGGAGGAGCTGTTGGAATCGGTCTTTTAAATGTTATTAAAGATATGGGACTGAAAGAACCATATGTTGGACAGACTATTCTGCAGACAAGTGAGATCGCAGAAGATCTGACGTATTATTTTGCAACCAGCGAACAGGTTCCGTCATCTGTGGGCCTTGGAGTATTGATGAACAAGGACAACACTGTACACTGTGCAGGTGGATTTATTGTGCAGGTAATGCCGTTTATATCGGATGAAGTGCTGGATAAACTGGAAGAGAATATCAAGAAGATCTCTTCTGTTACCAGTATGCTGGATAACGGACATACACCGGAGCAGATGCTGGAGCAGGTACTGGATGGCCTGAATGTGGAATTTACAGATACAATGGACACACAGTTTAAATGTAATTGTTCGCATGAGAGAATCGAGAAAGCCATCATCAGCATCGGAAAGAAAGATATCCAGGAAATGATCGATGACGGAAAAGAAGTAGAAGTAAAATGCCATTTTTGCAATACGGCGTATACATTTAGTGTAGAAGAACTGAAACAGATTTTAAAACAGGCAAAAGATAAAGAGGTAAACACATGAAACAGGGATTTATCAAAGTTGCAAAGCAGTCACAGTTGATATTCGTGTGGCGGATGTCTGGCACAACTGTAAGGAAATCTGCAAACGTATGAAAGAAGCTGAGAAGGCTGGCGCAAAGATCATTGTTTTTCCGGAGCTTTGCCTGACCGGGTATACTTGCAGCGATCTTTTTACACAGGATATACTGTTAAAAAGAGGTGCGCAGAGCACTTGCAAAAGTTGCAGAAGAGACCAGGCATACAGAAGCACTTGTATTTGTTGGACTTCCACTTGCAATTGATGGAGAGCTTTATAATGTTGGCCGCATTAAATGACGGAAAGATCCTTGGCTTTACAACCAAGACATTTCTTCCGAATTATGGGGAATTTTATGAGATGCGTCAATTCCGTCAGGAATCGAAAAAGCAAGAGTGATTTCTTATGAAGGGGAAGAAATCCTGTTTGGCCGCAGATCCTGTATCAGGCGGCAGAGATGGATGATCTGGTCGTATCGGCAGAGATCTGTGAGGATGTCTGGTCACCAATCCCGCCGAGCATTGAGGCGGCAAGAGAAGGCGCGATCATCCTGGTTAACTGTTCAGCAAGTGATGAGACGATCGGAAAGGATAGTTACCGGGAGGAACTGATCAAGGGACAGTCTGCAAGACTGATTGCAGGTTATGTCTATGCAAATGCCGGGGACGGAGAGTCTACAACGGATGTGGTATTTGGCGGACACAATATTATTGCAGAGAATGGGACGATCCTGAAAAAGAAGCAAAGCGGTTTGCCAACGAGATGATCGTCAGTGAGATTGATATTTTCCGTCTTTTAAGTGAACGGAAAAAAAATACAACTTTCCAGACAACGGAAGAACGTTATCTTCCAAAAGTACTGTTCCACATAAGTGTGGAAGAGACAGCACTTACCAGAAGCTTTGCACAGACCCCTTTTGTTCCACAGAATATGGCAGAGAGGGAAAGGCGCTGTGAGGAGATTCTGATGATCCAGGCAATGGGACTGAAGAAGCGTTTGGTGCATACTCACTCGAGAACAGCAGTCGTTGGAATTTCCGGCGGTTTGGATTCAACGCTGGCACTGCTTGTGACGTCGAAAGCGTTTGACATGGCAGGAAAAGACCGCAAGGATATCATTGCAGTGACGATGCCTTGCTTTGGTACGACAGACAGAACTTATCAGAATGCCTGCCTGATGTCGAAGAAGCTGGGAGCCACTTTGAAAGAGGTGCCGATCGCGGATGCGGTCCATGTGCATTTCCGTGATATCGGACATGATGAAGAGGTACATGATGTGACCTATGAGAATTCACAGGCAAGAGAGCGTACCCAGGTGCTGATGGATATTGCTAACCAGGAATGGGGCATGGTCATCGGAACCGGAGATATGTCAGAACTGGCTCTTGGCTGGGCGACCTACAATGGAGACCATATGTGCATGTATGGGGTCAATGCTTCCGTACCAAAGACACTGGTACGCCATCTGGTTCAGTATTATGCGGATACCTGTGAGGATCAGGAGCTGAAAGAGGTACTTCTGGATGTTCTTGACACACCGGTAAGTCCGGAGCTTCTTCCACCGAAGGATGGCGAGATCGCCCAGAAGACGGAAGACCTTGTAGGTCCGTATGAACTGCATGATTTTTATCTGTATTATGTTCTGAGATTTGGCTTTGAACCGTCAAAGATCTATCGGCTCGCAAAGTTTGCATTTGAAGGAACTTATGACAGCGAGACGATCATGAAATGGCTGAAGACCTTTTACCGAAGATTTTTGCGCAAGCAGTTTAAGCGCTCCTGCCTGCCGGACGGACCGAAGATCGGTACGGTGGCACTTTCACCGAGAGGAGACTGGAGAATGCCGAGCGATGCGTGTGCGGCAGTCTGGATGCAGGATCTGGAAGCACTGGAGAAATAGAAAAGAATGTACAGGGGTACATTCTCGCATAAAGTGTCAGTGACACTTATCAGGCAATGATAAAGGGAAGTCTGCGAAAGTGCAGGCTTCCCTTTTTAATTATAATTTTTAAAGCTTGATATTTTTAAACAGATCCCCAAGGCTGGTTCCGATTGCTTCTACTTTCGGAATTTCTACGTGTTCCAGCTCTTCCTCCTGTTCTTTTTCAGCATCTTCGGCAAGAGCCTTGATACTGAGGCTGATCTTACCGTCTTTGATACCGATGACTTTGACATCTACTTCGTCCCCAACGTGAAGTACCTGGTCTGCTGATTTGATTCTCTGGGTACTGATCTGGGAAATGTGAACCAGACCGGAAAGACCGTTCTCGAGACGTACAAAAGCACCGTAGGACTGAAGCGATTCAACGGTACCTTTTACAACACTTCCAACCTGTACAGATGCAAGTTTTTTTTTGCATCTTCTGCTTTTTTTCTGTTCTCTTAAAATCTCACGTGCAGATAAGATCAGGCGTCCTTCTGCCTGGTTTGCTTCGATCACGCGGACATCAATTTCTTTTAGAAGATAAGTCTCCAGATCTTCGATATAAGAAAGAGAAAGGCGGGATGCCGGGATGAATCCTCGAAGTCCTTCGACCATGGCGATGACACCACCATTTACGATTCCTTCTACTTTTACGTGAAGATTGGTTCCTTCTTCCTGATAACGTGCGACCACATTCCATGGATTGGCATCATCGAAATGTGCTTCGTAGTCTGCCATGCTTTCTGTCTGTTCCTGTAATTTTTCGTTTTCCATCTTAACACCTCTGTTAGTTTATTTTTCTGAACGTATGCTCAATATGTTTATTAGTATAACACATTTTTGTATAGATAAAAAGTATGGATTCCAGATGGTTAGACGGTTAAATTGTGCTTAATGAGAAAAAATCGTTATTATGTACGAAAATTGTGGTAAAAATTTGTGTATATTTTGAATGGTAAAATTTGTGAAAAAAAGTTGACAAAAAGAAAAAATAAATTGTATATTATCAACATAAGGGCATATTAAGGACAGTGTCCTAAACTAAAAAGGCAAAGGAGAATTTAAAATGAAGGGAAACGTGAATTATCTGGAACTGGCAAACAGCCCTCTGATGTGGGTGAGTGCCGCAATAGCAGTAGGAATCGTAGTTTTTCAGTCCGTACTGTTTTTCAGGAAGTCGCTCAAAGCGACAAAAGAGATTGGAATTGAACAGGAAAAAGATCAATATGGCAATTAAGAGTAGTGCCATTTCCTCAATTGGACCATCTATTGTAATCCTGGTAACAATGATCTCTCTGATCGTATCAATGGGAGCACCTGTTTCATGGATGAGACTTTCTTTCATCGGATCCGTTAACTATGAAGCAATGGCAGCCGGATTTGGCGCACAGGCAATGGGCGCTACACTGGAGAACCTGACACCGGTTGCATTCGCCTGCGGTGTATGAATGCATGATCTGTGGTTCACTTGGATGGCTGATTTTCACACTCCTTTTCACAGATAAGATGGATAAAGTAAACCATCTGATGTCAAAAGGAAATTCAAAATGGTTCCGATCATTTCAGCAAGGAGCGATGCTTGGTGCATTTGCAAACCTTGCATCAGGAAACTTCTTCAACGAAAAGAATCAGTTTGCATTTGGCGGAGCACCGGCAATCGCAACAATCGTAGGATGCATTCTTATGATGATCCTGACAAAGTTAGCGAAAGAAAAGAATATTGGATGGCTCAGAGAATGGGCCTTTGCAATTTCCATGTTCTCAGGCATGCTCATTGGTTACATCTGGAACACTGTATTTTAATAGGAATGAGAGGATAAAGATATGAATAAAGAATACTACAACAAAGTCTATATACCTGATATTGTCAAATGGGGAAAAATCACCATGTTATTAGGTATCATTACATGTTTTGAATGACCGGCACTTGTTATCTCAGTTGTATACGGATGTATGCCACCGGTATCCGCAATCATTGCAGGTACAATCGCACAGATCAGTGTAAGTGGAGCATTTTATATTGTAGAACCGATTTCCTATTTCCCGATTCTTGGAATCCGGGAACTTATCTGACATTCCTTTCAGGAAATACATCCAACATGCGTGTTCCGTGTTCTTCTGTTGCACAGGAAGCGAAACAGGCGTTGAAATGGGGAGTGACAAAGGTTCTGTTGTATCAACCATCGGTATTGCTGTATCGATCATTGTAAATATTGTGATTCTGACAATCGGAGCAATTGCAGGAAACGCAATTATCGGTATGATGCCAGAAGGATTCAAGCAGGCCTCAACTTCCTTCTTCCGGCACTTTACGGAGCTGTATTCGGACAGTTCGCAATCACAAGACCGAAGCTTGGTGTTGTAGCGGTTGTTATCGCATTTGCAATGAACTGGCTGATGAAAAACGGATTCTTATCCTTCTTCCCTGGAACACCGTCATACGTTGTTATCCTGGTAGCCGTATTTGGATCTATTTTCGCAGGAAAGATTATCTACAAGAAAGAGCTTGAGGACTAAGTCCGGAAAGGAAAAACGATGTTATCGAGAGAGAAAGATTACAGGAAAGATTTATTGAGATGATCAAGATCTACAGCCCGTCAAAAGGGGGAAAAAGAGATGGCGGACTGGATAGAAAACTGGCTGAGAGAGCGGAACATTCCGTTCCAGTCAGATCATGCCGGGGAAGCTTATGGTGGAAACGGCAGAAATATCGTTGCATTTGTAAAAGGAAATACGAAGGAACGTCCACTTGGATTTGCGGCACATATGGATCAGATTGAGCCTTGCAGAAATGTAAATCCGGTGATCAATGGAAACATCATCAGTACCGATAAGACAACAACACTTGGCGGAGATGACAAAGCTGGAATTTCAGCAATCATGGAAGCGGTAGAAGATATCATTGAAAGCGGTGTACCGCACAGAGATATTTATCTTGTATTTACCTGCTCGAAGAGATCAGTATGATGGGAACAAAGCACATGGATATGTCTATCTTTGCCATGCAAAGGAATTGGTTGTTGTAGATGCAACCGGTGGAGCAGAGACTCTCGCATACAAAGCACCGGCAATGGAAGCGATTGAGATTACTTTCAAAGGAAAGAAAGCGCATGCCGGAATTGAACCGGAAAAAGGAATCAATGCAATTGTTGTGGCATCAAAGGCAATCAGTAAGATGCACATCGGACGTATTGATTATGAGACAACCTCTAATATCGGACATATTGAAGGTGGATCTGCAACCAACATCGTAACAGATGAGGTTACATTTACCGCAGAGATCCGTTCACACAGTATGGAAAAGCTGGCTGCAGAGGTTGCACATATGGAACAGTCTTTGCAAAGGAAGCTGTAGAGGAAATGGGAGCCTGTTATGAGATGAAGCATGAGATGGCTTACCCGGTTCTGTCGCTGGAAGAAGACTGTGAATTGATCCAGGATACTGTAAATGCAATGGCAGAAGAAAGAATTACAGCAAATAAAATGATCATCGGTGGCGGAAGTGATGCAAATGTGCTTGCGGGACACGGATATAAGAGCGTCATTTTGGGATGTGGAATGATCAATGTACACACAGTAGAAGAAGCGCTTGATACAGATGAGACCTGGAAAGTGACAAAAGTACTGAGAAGACTGATGGGTGCAGAATAGGAGATGGACGACATAGATGGAAAAAGAAGAACTGAAGCAGAGATGTCTGGACGCGATTGACGCGAACAGAGATTTGATCATTCAACTTGGTGATGATGTATATAAAACGCCTGAACTTGGCTACAAAGAATTTAAGACTACAGAAAGAATGATAAAGGCATTTCAGGAGATTGGAGAAGAGCCGGAGACGGAAATTGCATATACTGGCTGTAAGGTTTCAACTCCGAAAAAAGGGAATACAAGAATTGCTGTGATCGGAGAGCTGGACTGTATCCAGTGCAAAGAACATCCGGACAGTACGCCAGAAGGAAATGTTCATGCCTGCGGTCATCATGCACAGCTTGCAGATCTGTATGGATGTGCGATTGGTCTTTTTAAGATCCGGAGTGATGAAGGAACTGGGTGGAGCGGTTGATTTTATTGCGATCCCTGCGGAAGAATGCGTAGATTATGATTATCGCGACAGTCTGATCCGTGAAAATAAGATCAGTTTTTACGGCGGCAAGCAGGAATATTTAAAACGTGGTGGCTTTGATGATGTGGATATGGCATTGCAGTGTCACATGATGGAAATTGGAAATGGCAGGCATTGCACGATTGATACCGACTGCAACGGATTTGTGACAAAGACGGTAACATTTATCGGAGAAAGCTGCGCATGCAGGTTTCGCACCACATGAAGGAATCAATGCGTTAAATATGGCAGAATTGGCACTGAACAACATTCATGCACTCCGTGAGACTTTTCAGGAGAAAGAAAAGGTTCGTGTAAGTGCGATCATTACAGAAGGCGGAGATCTGGTAAATGTAGTTCCTGCTGTTGTGAAGATGCAGATCATGGTACGTGCTTTCACAATTGATGGAATGCTGGATGCCAGTAAAAAAAGTGAACCGTGCGTTAAAAAGCCGGAGCACTTGCAATCGGAGGAAAAGTCGAGATTGACGATAAGATCGGATATCTTCCGATGAATACCAACCGCGAGCTTTCAGCATTATATAAAAAAGAAAATATGATCGAATATACAGGGGCGGAAAAAGATTCATTTGTAGAGCTTTATGAGACAGCAGGTTCTACAGATCTGGGGGATCTTTCTCAGATCATGCCGTGTATGCACATCTGGACAGAGGGAATAACCGGAGGACTTCACTCCAAGGATTACCGTCTTGCAGATACGGAACTTGCTTATATCGTTCCGGCAAAGATGATGGCGCTTACGATCATTGATCTTCTTTATGATAACGCAAAAAAGGCAAAACAGATTCTTGACAATTTCAAACCGACGCTGACAAAAGAAAGTTATCTGGAATTAAAAAAGAGCATTCTAAGCTTGTGGTTTTGATGGCTCTGAGTTATAATAAAAAGGAATCCCGTTTAAGGGGTTCCTTTTTAAAGCAATTATTCAGATATATAGAGAGAAGCGCCAACGGCAGGTTCTCTGGATAGAAGATCGCAATACGGGGGACAAATTTGTGAAAGTTGGAGTTATCGGATCAAAATCATCTTGTGAGGTTGTTAAGAAGAGTATAAAAAGAAATCGACAGTTCAGTAGAAGTAGCTTCTTATGAAGAGGAACAGGTTAACCGAAGTGACCGGCTGATTGAGGAATGTGAACAGGAGTGTGATGCGGTACTGTTTACGGGCTGTGCGATCGAAAGTTTTGTGGGGAGAAACTATCATTTCACCAGGCCGCATGTGTCGGTGGAAAAATCGGTAATCAGCATTCGGGAGCATTTCTGCAGATGCAGAAAAGTAATATTGAACTGGATGCATTTAGTATTGATATTGTAGAAAAACAGGTCATTGAGGATTTGCTGGATGCATTTGACATCCTGGCAAGAAACATTTATTCCTGTCCGTTTCAGGCAGGAGTGGAAGAAGAACAGTATGTGGAGTGGCACATGAAGCTTCTGGATGAAGGAAAGGTTAATGTGGCACTGACTTCTCTTCGGTGGGTGTATAAGACACTGCAGGAAAAGGGATACCATGCAATTTATCTGCCTCCGACCAGGGCAAAAGTGAGAGTGGCACTGGAAAAATTAAAAAATGAATGTGCGCTTCAGGAAGCAGAATATGCGCAGGCAGCAGTTGAGATTTTTCAGCTGACGGATTATAAGAGCAGAGAAGAGAATTATTATTCAAGTATGCTTGCAAAAGCAGATATTGAAAAAGAAATCATCAAATATACAGAAGGGATTCAAGGTGCAATTTTGCATCAGGAAGAAGAGAATATATTGTATTTTCCAATTCGGGGCTGTACAAGAAGAATTTAACCAGCGGAAGCTTCTGAATCTGCAAAAAAGTGCAGGAGGAGAAGAAAATCAGCCTGAATGTAGGGATCGGAACCGGAGGCACGATGAATGACGCGGAAATGAACGCAAGACGTGCACTGGATTTTTCCCTGAAAAATGCAAAGCAGGAGATTTTCTGGATTGATGCCGGTCAGACACAGCACGGACCGCTTGGAAAGGAGATCCAGCTGGAATATCAGCTCATTTCTTCCGATCCGAAGTTACAGGAAATTTCAGAAAAAACCGGGCTCAGCACAACGTCAATTCTGAAGATCATTGCCATTGCAGATGTAAGAAAAAGTTATATTTTTCGATGCACATCAGTTGGCGGAGTGTCTGGGAATTACGGTCAGAAGTGCGCGCCGGATCATGAATAAGATCATGGAAGCCGGTTATGGAAAAGTGTATGCAAAGAAGACAGCGGGTGGCAGACCGAAGGCACTGGTAGAGATATTGTTTAAAATTTAGTGTAATGGTCTTTTATCCGAACAAGGGTTGACGAACAGTAAAAAAATGGCATTCTGAAAAGTAAAGGAACAAAGAGATAGTAATGGAGTAATATAAAATGGATCAGAAAAAACAAAAGAAAGTATATGTGATCGGACATAAAATCCAGATACAGATTCTATCTGTTCGGCAATTGCATATGCAAATCTGAAAAATAAAATCACAGGAGAAAAATACATAGCGAAAAGAGCGGGCGAGGTAAATGGTGAGACAGCATATGTTCTGGATAAATTCAGGTAAGTGTGCCGTCTCTTCTGGACAATGTACACCTTCAGGTAAAAGATATGGATATCCGTCATATTGAGGGTGTATCTGGTCACATGTCCATTAAAGACGCATGGGCAAGAATGAAAGATGAGAATATTAAGACACTGCCGGTAACAAGAGGTGAGAAGCTGGAAGGGCTGATCACTATCGGAGATATTGCTACGTCATATATGGAAGTGTACGATAATAATATCCTTGCAACAGCGAGAACCCAGTACCGCAATATCGTCAAAACACTGGACGGAACACTGATCTCCGGGAATGAACATGGCTATTTCCTGAATGGAAAAGTTGTCATTGCCGCATCCAGTCCGGATCTGATGGAGAATTTTATTGAGAAGGATGATCTTGTCATTCTTGGAAACCGTTATGAGTCACAGCTGTGCGCGATCGAGATGGATGCAAGCTGTCTGGTCATCTGCCAGGGAGCCAATATTTCCAAGACGATCAAGAAGATGGCAGAGGAGAGAGATATCGTGATTATTCAGACACCACATGATACCTTTACTCTTTGCAAGGCTGATTAACCAGAGTATTCCGGTCAAGTATTTTATGAGCCGTGATAATCTGGAGATTTTTCATTTGAATGATTATGTGGAACATGTGAAAGAAGTTATGTCAAAGACGAAGTACAGAGATTTTCCAATTCTGGATAATAAAGGAAAGTTCTGTGGTTTCCTCTCCAGACGAAGACTTATGACATCCCGTAAAAACAGGTGATTCTTGTGGATCATAATGAAAAAATCACAGGCTGTGAATGGAATTGAAGAGGCAGAGGTGCAGGAGATCATTGATCATCACAGACTGGGCGGTCTGGAGACAATCGGACCGGTATATTTCCGGAATCAGCCGGTTGGATGTACTGCTACGATCATTTACCAGATGTATCAGGAAAGTGGTGTAGAGGTAGAGCCACAGATGGCGGGACTTCTGTGCTCTGCAATTATTTCGGATACGTTACTGTTCCGTTCACCAACCTGTACGATGGTTGATCAGGCGGCAAACAGAGGCACTGGCGCGGATTGCCGGGATTGATATGGAAGAACATGCAAAAAGAGATGTTCAATGCGGGAAGCAATCTGCGTGGCAAATCCGTAGAAGAGATCTGTTTCCAGGACTTTAAGGTGTTCAATGTAAAAGATATCATGTTTGGAGTCGGACAGATCACATCCATGAATCAGGATGAACTGGATGAGGTGAAAGGACGTCTGATCCCATATCTGGAAGAGGCGAGAAAGACCCAGGGACTGCATATGTTGTATCTGATGATGACTAATATTCTGGAAGAGTCTACAGAACTCCTTTGCTGTGGTGAAAATGCAAAGGAACAGGTTCTTGAAGCGTTTGAACTGCCGGGAGATACGGAAAAAATTCTCCTGAAAGGTGTAGTATCAAGAAAGAAACAGATGATCCCTGTTCTGGTAACTTACCTGCAAAGGCAAAAATAAAAACAGATAACTTTATAGGAGAGATGGCTTATGGCAAAAAACAGATCTGGAAGCCGGGAAATATGCTGTATCCACTGCCTGCAGTTATGGTCAGTGTGGCAGATAAAGAAGGCAATTCGAATATCATTACCGTGGCGTGGGCGGGAACGGTCTGCACAAACCCGCCGATGGTTTCGATTTCCGTGAGACCAGAGCGGTATTCTTATCACATGATCGATGAGACCGGAGAATTTGTAATCAATCTGACAACGGAAAAACTTGCGTATGCAACGGATTATTGCGGTGTGCGTTCGGGAAAAGATGTGGACAAATTCAAAGAGCTGCATCTGACACCGGAAAAGGCAGAATATGTGAGTGCGCCACTGATTGCGGAGAGTCCGGTCAACATCGAGTGTAAGGTGGTCAAAAAGAAACGCCGGGGTCGCATCATATTTTCCTTGCCGAGGTAAAAGCGGTTCATGTAGATGATGCCTATATGGATCAGAAAGGGCGCTTTGCATTGGAAAAGACCGATCCGATCGTATATGTGCACGGACAGTATTATAGTCTGGGTAAGTTGCTCGGAACATTTGGCTATAGCGTGAAAAAGCCGACAAAGAAGAATGGAAAGAAAAAGAAGAAATAAAACAGAAAATCCTCTTGACAAGAAAATGACAGAGGGTATATGCTGTGTAAGTAGAAACTCAAGGGCGAGACTGCTAAGGTGCGGTCTCGTCTTTTTTTCATAGGAAATTCCGAAGGAACTTCCTATGAAACAAAAGGCACTGCGTGCCGGAGATGGGCACTTGTACGAAGATGAAGAATGTCGCAAGCGGTCTACGCTCTGCTTCGGTCGTTGCTTAACGAGCGCCACTGGCGCTCAGCAACGCGCTCGGCGCGAGAATGTGCCGAGGCACATTCTTATTTAAAAGGAGTAGTAGATGATGAAAGATTTTACATTCAATGTACCACAGGATATTATTTTTGGAAAAGGCAGTTTAAAAGACTTCCGGAGCTTCTTGAGAAAAGTGGTTCCAAGAAGATGCTTCTGATCTCAGACCGGTTTTGAAGAAGATCGGAATGGTCGAGAAAGTCGAAGAGATCGTGAAGGCTTCCGGTATCGAAGTGGAAGTATTTACTGATGTAGAAGCAAATCCATCTGTTGCAACGGTAGATAAAGCAACAGAAGCATACAAAAAGCAGGAGCAACCAGTATTGTAGCTTTCGGTGGCGGAAGTCCGATGGATGTGGCAAAGGCAGTTGGTGTTCTTGCAAAATACGGCGGAGAGATCGGAGATTATGAAGGTGCACACAAGGTACCGGGACCGATCGTTCCGATCATTGCGATCCCGACAACTGCAGGTACAGGAAGTGAAGTGACGGCATTTTCTGTTATTACCGATGAAGCAAGAAATTATAAGCTGACTGTGTTCAGCTATGGGCTGATCCCAAGCTATGCACTTCTGGATCCGGAGCTTGTTATGACTTCTCCGGCATCGGTAGCCGCAAACATGTGGCGTAGATGCACTGATCCATGCATGGGAGGCTTACACTTCAAGAGATGCATCTCCATTTTCTGATGCAATGGCAGAAAAGGCAATGGAACTGATCGGTGCAAATCTGCGCAGATTCGTAGCAAACCGTCAGGACGAAGAGGCGGCAGCCATGCTCTCCGGAAGCATGTTCGCAGGTATCGCATTTGCATGGGCAAGACTTGGAAATATCCATGCTATGAGCCATCCGGTAAGCGCCTATTTCCATGTGGCACACGGTGTGGCAAATGCGATTCTTCTTCCAACGATTGTGGAATATAATGCACTTGCAGATCATGGACGTTATGAGAAGATCTACAATTATATCAGCAAAGAAAAAAGACCCGGTGATCGATTTTGTTCCGGAAATGCTGGTAGATGAAGCGAGAGATCTGCTTCGTGATCTTGGTATTCGCGGCATCTTGCCGATGTTGGTGTAACGGAAGATAAGATTGAACTGATGGCTGCTGATGCCATGAAGAGCGGAAATATCATGGCAAATCCGAGACAGTCTACGATCAGGGATATCATTGAACTTTATAAAAAAGCAATGTAGATCATTCAGGGGATATGAGTCAGCAGAAGCTGGTTGATATCCCCTTTTTTTGATCTGAGTATAGAAAACAGGAAGAGATTGGTGTTCTGTATATATTTTTTTAATGCAAGAGTATCGGAGGCAAGAAAGCATAAATGTGAGTACATAGGTAAAGAATCTCCCGCATATAGTAAAAAAGAGAATGGGAAAAGAGGTTATGGAACAATCAGTTTTTATGCTTTACATGGCTTCTGTTTACCTGGGGAGTGATCGATAACGGAAAGATCAAACTGATAAGAATGAACGATGAAACGGTAGAAGCATCCTATGAGGCAGGTGGAACAAACGAGCAGTATCAGGAAAAAGCCCAAGATCGCCCTCACATTTGATGATGGCCACATCCTTCCAGTACGCCAGTGCTCCTTGACGGGCTTGCCGGGCGGAATGTGAAGGTTACTTTTTTGTGATCGGGGAAAATGTAGTAAAATATCCGAAAGTTGTGAGCAGAGAGGCTGAAGAAGGGCATATTATTGGAAATCATACTTACAGTCATGTAGATCTCACAAAAAATGTCTCAGGAAATGACAGAGTGCGAACTCGGAAAGACCAATACCGCGATTGAAGAAATTACCGGAAAAAAAGACGGAATATATGCGACCGCCCTATGGAGCTTGGAAGAAGGAGATGGAAGAGAATACCGGCATGATTGCGGTGCTATGGAATGTGGATCCGCTTGACTGGAATACGGATAATGAGACAGAAATTGTCAATAAAGTAGTGACGGAAACGGAGGAAAATGATATTATTTTATTACATGACTGTTATCTGTCTTCAGTAAAGGCGGCACTTCGCATTATCGATATCATGCAGGCGAAGGGATATGAATTTGTGACAGTCGATGAATTCTTTGCTGGATTAAAAGGAGAGGTTTTGATGGATTTATTTGATTATATGCGGGAGACGACAAAGGAGAAAGAATCGCCCCTTGCCTCCAGACTGCGTCCGACGACTCTGGATGAAGTGGTTGGACAGCAGCACATTATCGGAAAGGACAAGCTTTTATACCGTGCGATCAAGGCGGATAAACTGAGTTCTGTTATTTTTTACGGACCTCCGGGAACCGGAAAGACTACGCTTGCAAAGGTGATCGCCAATACTACAAGTGCAGAATTTACCCAGATCAATGCTACGGTTGCCGGGAAGAAGGATATGGAATGAATAAGGCGAAAGAACTGAAAGGGATGTACCAGAAAAGGACAATCCTTTTCATCGATGAGATTCACCGGTTTAATAAAGGACAGCAGGATTATCTGCTCCCGTTTGTGGAGGACGGCACGATCATTCTGATCGGTGCAACGACGGAAAATCCCTATTTTGAGGTGAACGGTGCGCTTCTTTCCAGATCCAGTGTATTTGAACTCCGTCCGCTTTCACAGGAAGAAGTAGAGACCCTGATTCTGAGAGCGGTGCAGGATGAAAAAAAAGGAATGGGAAGCTATCATGCGGTGATCGAGGAGGATGCCCTGCATTTCCTGGCAGACCTTGCCGGTGGAGATGCCAGATCTGCGCTTAATGCGGTGGAACTGGGTATCCTCACCACACCAAGAAGTGAGGATGGAATGATCCATATCACGCTGGAGGTTGCATCCGAATGTATTCAAAAGCGGGTTGTGCGCTATGATAAGGGCGGAGACAATCATTATGATACGATTTCCGCATTTATCAAAAGTATGCGCGGTTCTGATCCGGATGCGACCGTATATTATCTGGCAAAGATGCTGTATGCCGGAGAAGACATTAAGTTTATTGCCCGCAGGATCATGATCTGTGCAGCAGAGGATGTGGGAAATGCGGATCCGATGGCACTGAATGTTGCTGTCTCCGCAGCACAGGCAGTGGAGCGGATCGGGATGCCGGAGGCACAGATTATTTTATCACAGGCAGTTCTTTATGTGGCAACAGCGCCGAAGAGTAATTCAGCATGTAATGCTGTCTTTTTGCTGCGATGGACAATGTGAAAAAATATAAAACGACTGTTCCGGTGCATTTGCAGGATGCACATTATAGAGGTTCTGTAAAGCTGGGGCATGGAATTGGTTACAAATACGCGCATGAATATCCGAAGCACTATGTGGAGCAGCAGTACCTGCCGGATGAGATCAAAGATGCCGTATTCTATGAAGCGAGCGATAACGGCTACGAACAAACGATCAAAGCGCATATGAAGCGGATTAAGGATGAAGTGTAACCTATTCGCACAGGAAATCACTGCATTCACGCAGAAGGGATTGATTTGACACAGACACTCTGCTACCATATCTGTAAGCAGAAAGGAGTGAAGAATATGGGAGCAGTTCAGGACAGCTATATAACTGTTGCATGGCTGGTTTTTCTGGTAGTACTTCTGGTGATCGAGATCATAACGGTGGGACTTACGACGATCTGGGGAGCAGGAGGTGCGCTGGCGGCACTGATCCTGAATATTCTGGATGTACCGTTTGCCGGACAGGTAGTTGCATTTTTTTTGTTGTGACAATTTTACTGCTTGTATTTACCAGACCATTTGCAATGCGTTTTATCAACACCCGCCGTCTGAAGACGAACTATGAAGGAATCATCGGAAAGACGATCCGGATCAGCCAGAAAGTAGATAACATCGGGCAGACTGGTATGGCGGTGGTAAATGGTACAGAGTGGACGGTAAGATCGAACAGGATGACGTGATCCTGACCCCGGAACACTGGCGAAGGTGGTTAATATATCCGGAGTAAAGTTAATTGTAAAAAATATGAGGAGGACTAAAAGATGACGGGACTTATTATTTTAGTAATTATTATTGTGATCGCATTACTGCTTCTGACTTCCTGCATTAAGATCGTGCCGCAGGCAAAGGCACTGGTTATCGAACGTCTTGGTGCATATCAGGCAACATGGAGTGTAGGACTTCATTTTAAACTGCCGATCATTGAACGTGTGGCAAGAAGAGTAGACTTAAAAGAGCAGGTAGTTGATTTTGCACCGCGCCCGGTTATCACCAAGGATAACGTAACCATGCGGATTGATACGGTAGTCTTTTTCCAGATTACGGACCCGAAGATGTTCTGCTACGGAGTAGCGAACCCGATCATGGCGATTGAGAACCTGACGGCCACGACACTTCGTAACATCATCGGTGATCTGGAATTAGATCAGACACTGACATCCAGAGAGACGATCAACACGAAGATGAGAGCATCTCTGGATGTGGCAACGGATCCATGGGGGAATCAAAGTCAATCGTGTGGAACTGAAGAACATTATTCCACCGGCAGCCATCCAGGATGCAATGGAGAAACAGATGAAGGCAGAACGTGAACGCCGTGAAGCAATCTTACGTGCAGAAGGTGAGAAGAAATCTACAATCCTTGTTGCAGAAGGTGAAAAAGAATCTGTGATCCTGAAAGCGGAAGCTGAAAAACAGGCTGCGATCCTCCAGGCAGAAGCAGAAAAAGAAAAGAGGATCAAAGAGGCTGAAGGTGAAGCGGAAGCCATCCTTAAAGTACAGCAGGCAAATGCAGACGGTATCCGTTTCATCCGTGAAGCGGGTGCAGACCAGGCAGTGCTTACGATCAAGAGTCTGGAGGCATTTGAAAAGGCCGCAGACGGCAAGGCAACGAAAATCATTATTCCGTCAGAACTGCAGTCACTTGCGGGGCTTGTAAAGAGCGCTAAAGAAGTGATCAAGGAAGATTAGATTAAAAAAGAGAGAGGAAAGGTGACAAATAGATGACGGATGTATTGATCCTGGAAGATGAACTGACTTCGCTGCAGGCATTGTCAGAGATTCTTACCACATATTCAGATGATATCCGTGTCCACAAGGCATCTTCCCTGAAAGAAGCAAAAGACCTGCTGGATCAGGAAATCCGGTATGGTCTTTTCCTTTTGGATGTAAATCTAAGCGGCGAGGACCGGGAGGATATCGGTGGAATTTTGTTCGCAAGAGAGATACGAGAGAGGTTTGAATATACTTTTACCCCGATCGTGATGGTGACTGCCATTGGCAATATGGAAATGCAGGCTTACCGGGAGCTGCACTGTTACCAGTACATTATGAAGCCATTTCACAGGGAGCAGGTGGAAGAGGTTGTTCAGAAGGTGCTGGAAAAAGAGAGCAGGGAGAAACCACCGGTGATCGTTGTGAAAAAAGACGGGATCAATTATCAGCTGAAATGCGAGGATATCCGTTATCTGGAAGCGATACCGAGAGGAACAAGACTGCATCTTGTGACGGAGAACTGGGATGTCCCTTATGTGACTCTCAGACAGATGCTTTGCTTAAGATGCCAAAAGGGATGTTTGCGCAGTGCCATCGGATGTATGCGGTCAATAAAAATGAAGTTGAATATTACGATACCGTCAACCGGATCATCCGGATCAAAAATTGTCCGGATACGGTAGAAATCGGTGTGACTTACAAATCGGTGATCGGAGGACTGTTAAATGGCTGATTGGGTACGCAAATTTCTATATCGTATTTTCTGCGTAATGGCACTTATGGTATCAGTCTATCTGATCGTGGATTTCCTGATCAGTGGTACCTTTGATTACAGGGTGTTTATCATGTTTGTTCTGATGGTGATCGTTGTGATCTGGGGAATTGTGGACTGGAGAAGTAATTATGTACTGATACGCCAGAAGGAAAATGAACTGCGGCTTTATCAGAACTATCTGATTCCGCTGGAAGAACTGGTCAAAGAAATCCGTGCCAAACAGCATGAATTTGACAATCATCTGAATGCAATCCTGAATATGCATCTGACCATCGACAATTATGAAGAACTGGTAGCAAAGCAGTCTGAATATATTACGGAAATTGCCAGAGAAGATGACAGCAGGAAGTATCTCCCCCTTCTGAAGATTAGCGATAAAATCCTGGCAGGATTTATCTACAGTAAAATTGTCCGTGCGCCGGAATATGTCCGAACCGATATCCGCGTGTGGAACAAAGAAATCGTTTCCGGCATTTCCGAACACCATCTGATCGAGATTGTTGGAACCCTGATCGACAATGCATACGAAGCTTGTACCGAAGAAAAAAATCAGGTACTGATCGAAATTGATTCCCAGAATGATAAGCTTATCTTCACGATAAAGAATCAGGTCGAAAATATAGGACTTGGCGAGATCAGTCATTTCTTTGAAAAAGGATTTTCTACGAAAGAAGATGGAAAAAAGCATGGACTGGGACTTTATAATGCAAAGATGCTTGTGAATCGTTACCACGGAGAAATTACGGTGGAAATAGAAGAAAGGAAATACATCAGTTTTGTGGTGGTTATTTAGGCAGATCGGAATATGGGACGGTCTGCTTTTTTTTTTGTAGGTTGTGGTCGGACGCGGACAGAAAACAAATAGAGCAGATTCCTTTGTGCTGACCATTCCGATGAGCCACTTAAGGCGAAAATTGTGTCAGCAAGGGCTTCCACAATTTTTGTGTCTCATCTCCATAGCACAAACATGGAATCCTTATCCATTTGTTTTCTGTCCGCGCCCGGGATTCAGCTCTTTTGGAGCAGGCATGAGGCTTGCAAGCTTTCAAGAACGTAGCTGAGATCTGCCCAAAGAACAACGTAGAGTTTTCATGTCGTGAGATTCAAGTGTATCATTGTCCAATCACAGCCTTAATTTGCGAACCGTATCATTCACATCCATCACAATAACTGAGACATCAGCCACGCATAGACGACTTGATTTTTTTTTCTGCCAGTTGAGTGCAATTGCCGCCGCTTCTTTTTCAGTCGGTACAGAAAGGGTCAGATCGATCAGGGGTTCGTGATTTTCAAAGACCTGACAGCGCACGGAATATTCCTCTCCTGCATTTTTTTCATATAATCCGCCTTTACGGAAACTTCATTTTCAGATCATACTGTTTTGTCTGTAAAAAGTGGTCAATATCGTCCTGGATTGGCTTTGAGATTTTATCCGGAAAAGATGAATCGTCCCTTTCCCATCTTCCGTCAGATGGAAAAGAGTGCGGTTGTGAGTGGATTCTTTCAGGATGAGACCACCGTCCGCAAGTTCAGAAAGAGCCTGCTGGAGTTTGAAATAATCGGTATATCCTTTATCCAGGACAAATTCAGAAATCTGGGAGTTGGTCAGAGGAAAATCAACTTTGTCCAGCATGTATAGAATGATGAGTTTATAAAGTGTAAATGCTTCTGCCATAGGGTCGCCTCCTTAAAATGTAGTATATTCTTTTTCCCTGCCAGAGATTCTGCTCTTTTAAATAGCGCCGCATCTGATTGAGTACTAACCGTTTATTGCTTATCCAGAGCGGTGCGATAAGAAGAGATTTTGGTCCGTCACCGGTCAGACGGTGAATGACAATATCCGGACGGAGCGAAGCGATACATTTTCCGAGCAGATGAAAATAAGAGTTCATATCTGGAATATAAAAAGGTTCCTGCCTGTAAAAATCTGCCAGATCGGTATGCTTCAGAACGTGGAGAAGCCGCAGTTTTGATTCCGTCAATCGGAAGAGTGTTCAGATAATGGATGGTTGCGAGCATATCTGCTTCAGATTCTCCCGGAAGGAATAAAATTACGTGGGTGATGATCTGTACCCCAATCGCGTGAAGGGAATGGACCGCCTGCTCAAAGACGGAAAGTGGATAACCACGGCGCATCCAGTTGGCAGTGCGTTCGTGGATCGTCTGAAGTCCAAGCTCTACCCAGACCGGTTTAATGGCATTTAGTTCGGCAAGCAGTGTAAGGATTTCAGGTGAAAGGCAATCCGGACGCGTTGCGATAGATAAAATGCGTACTTCTGGATCAGAAATCGCTTCGGTAAAGATCCGGCGCAGATGACAGGCTGGTGCATAGGTATTGGTATATGCCTGAAAATAGGCGATATAGCTGTGTCCGTTGTATTTGGGGCGGATAAGATCTTTTCCATAGGCAAGCTGGTCGGCAACAGAAAGAGAAGAAGAAGCGGCAAAATCGCCGGATCCACCTTCGCTACAGAAGATACAACCGCGTGTGCCGCAGGTTCCGTCCCGGTTCGGACAGGAGCGACCTCCGTTTAAAGAAATCTTGTACAGTTTCTCACCGAAATTCTGTTTCAGATAGTAGTCCAGTGCATAGTAGCGTCGTTCTCCCCAGCGCAGGGGATTTTTTTTTTGTAGTAAGCCCGCAGGATATTTCCTGCGGGCGATTGCTATCATGAGTTCTTGTATTCATAAGATTAAATCAGAGCTTTGACAGCTTCGCTTACGACCTGTGATACGCGAGGGTCAAAAGCTTCCGGAAGAATATTGTCCTCGTTCAGCTCTTCATCCGGAACAAGTCCAGCGATTGCTTTTGCTGTGGCAAGCTTCATCTCTTCGGTGATCTGGGGATGCACGTCCCTCTAATGCACCTTTAAAGATACCAGGGGAAAGCGACAACGTTGTTGACCTGGTTTGGGAAGTCAGAACGTCCGGTTCCGACAACTTTTGCGCCTGCAGCTTTTTGCAAGATCCGGCATGATCTCCGGTACCGGGTTTGCCATTGCGAAAAAGGATCGCATCCTTATTCATAGAAGCAACCATTTCCTGGGAAACAATGTTCGGGGCAGATACACCGACGAAAATATCAGCACCCTTGAGTGCATCAGCAAGTGTACCGGTCTCATGGTCGAGATTGGTCACTTTGGTCATCTCTTTCTGCATCCAGTTCAGATTCGGTGAATCAGCTGAGATGATTCCATTGATATCACACATGGTGATCTTCGGGAAACCGTAGGTGAGAAGAAGCTTTGTGATTGCAACCCGGCACTTCCGGCACCGTTTACAACGACTTTACAGTCTTCTTTTTTCTTGCCGGTTACTTTAAGGGCGTTGATGATGCCTGCCAGAACAACGATGGCGGTTCCGTGCTGGTCATCGTGGAATACAGGGATATCAAGAAGTTCTTTTTAAACGGCTCTCAATCTCAAAACAGCGTGGGGCAGAGATATCTTCCAGGTTGATTCCGCCAAAAGCAGGTGCAATATTGACAACTGTCTTAATAATCTCTTCTGTATCCTGAGTGTCCAGGCAGATGGGAACCGCATTTACCTCTCCGAATTCCTTGAAAAGTACCCATTTCCCTTCCATAACAGGCATAGCGGCTTTGGCTCCGATGTTACCAAGTCCGAGAACGGCACTACCGTCGGATACTACAGCGATTGTGTTGGCTTTCATCGTGTATTTGTAGGTCCTGATCCGTGGTCCTTTGCAATGACCTTGCATGGCTCGGCAACGCCTGGTGTATATGCGATTGCGAGGTCTTCACGAGAGTTTACGTGTGACTTTGCAGTAGTTTCAATTTTTCCATTCCATTTTTCATGCATTTCAAGTGCTTGCTCAATTGCTGACATTTTCATACGTCCTCCTTTGATTACAGTTTTGCTGCTTCTTTTATGATAACATTCTTCTGATATGAAAGCAAATCAAAAAACTTCTTTCCATTTTGTGCAAAATGTTGTATACTTGGGTTTATCAAAAGCAGATTAGTCAGTTCAGACAAGATTTCCCAATGTTAAAAGTTTAATATTTTTTTTGGATAAGAAAAGTAATTGGAATAAAGGAGGAATATAGAACATATGACGAGAGAAAAATATGAGTCCCTGCCTCTTTCTACATTAAAAGAGGTGGCAAAAACGCGCGGACTTCGCGGAATTTCAACGATGAAAAAAGCAGATCTGATCGATCTTATGCTGGAAGAAGATGACAAAGTTTCAATAAAAGAGGCGAAGGAGGAAGTAAAATCCGAAAAAGCCGGAACCGCAGATATTGAACAGCTCGACAGTGGACGTACGGTGAATGGAATTCTGGAAGTCATGGATGGATACGGATTTATCCGTTCCCAGAACTATCTGCCGGGCGAGGAAGATGTATATGTATCACCATCGCAGATCCGCAGATTCAGCCTGAAGACAGGGGATATCCTGACAGGAAATACAAGAGTAAAGACACAGTCTGAAAAATTCAGTGCGCTTCTGTATCTGACCAAGATCAATGGAATGTCTCCGGCAGAAGCAGGACGCAGAATGAACTTTTGAAAATATGACACCGATTTTCCCAAATGAACGTCTCAGACTGGAAGCGGGAAAGAGCAAAGACTGCAATGCGTGTTATAACCTGATTTCTCCAATTGGCAAGGGACAGAGAGGCATGATCGTATCCCCGCCAAAGGCCGGAAAGACCACCCTGTTAAAGCAGGTGGCGCTTTCTATGAGGAAGAATAATCCGGAGATTCATCTTCTGATTCTTCTGATTGATGAACGTCCGGAGGAAGTTACGGATATTAAAGAGACCATTCAAGGAGACAATGTAGAGATTATTTACTCTACATTTGATGAGCTGCCAGAGCATCATAAAAGAGTATCGGAGATGGTGATTGAGCGTGCAAAACGTCTGGTCGAGCACAAAAAGGACGTTGTGATCCTTTTGGACAGCATTACCCGTCTGGCAAGAGCATACAACCTGGTTGTTCCACCGAGCGGACGAACTCTTTCCGGTGGTCTGGACCCGGCCTCTTCATATGCCAAAGCGTTTCTTTGGTGCAGCCAGAAATATGAGAGAGGGCGGAAGCCTTACCATTCTTGCTACAGCGCTGGTAGATACGGGAAGCAAAATGGATGATGTGATTTATGAAGAATTTAAGGGAACCGGTAATATGGAACTGGTTCTTGACCGTAAACTGCTGAAAAGAGAGTCTTTCCTGCAATCGATATCCCGAAATCCGGAACAAGAAGAGAGGATCTGCTTCTTACGAAAGAGGAGCAGGAAGCAGTGGATATTATGCGCCGTGCATTAAACGGAATGAAGTCAGATGAAGCGGTAGACAGCATTCTGAATATGTTTGACCGCACGAAAAATAACGTAGAATTTGTCCAAATGGTCAAAAAAAAACAAAGTTTATTTAGAAAATTACTTGCATTTAGAAAAAAAACTATGTTATGCTAACATAGCTGTTTAAAGATATTAGCCGCGTGAAAGCGCGTAAAACGAATAAAACAAGAAGAGGTGAAAATCATGAAAGAAGGAATCCATCCAGATTACTATCAGGCAACTGTAACTTGCAACTGTGGGAATACATTCGTAACAGGTTCTACAAGCAAAGAAATCCACGTAGAAATCTGCTCTAAATGTCATCCGTTCTACACAGGACAGCAGAAAGCAACTCAGGCCAGAGGTCGTGTTGACAAGTTTAACAAGAAATACGGAATTCAGTAATAAGAGAATTCAACAGGCTGGGATTGTGAAATCTCAGCCTATTTTGTGTATACGATGAATTAAAAAGGACATAACAGAATATGAAATCTTCGAATATTGGTGGTCAGGCTGTCATCGAAGGCGTGATGATGAAGAATAAAGACCGTTATGCGGTTGCGGTGAGAAAGCCTGACGGAGAGATAGAAGTTACAACAGATACATATAAAAGTGTAGTTGGAAAATATACGGCACTTACGAAGCTACCTTTGTCAGAGGAATCTTTAATTTTGTTGATTCTCTGGTGCTGGGGATGAAGACTTTGACCTGGTCAGCAAGCTTCTATGAGGAAGAGGAAGAAAAAAAGAGATGACCGAAGTCGAAGAAAAGAAGCAGGAGCGTACGGAAAGCTTTTGATGACGCTGACGATGGTTGTATCTTTTGCACTTGCAATCGGTATTTTTATGGTACTTCCGTATTTTTTGTCAGATCTGCTGAAGAAAATGGATTTCTTCCTATACAGTTCGGATTATCATTGAGGGAATCATCCGCATTGCGATTTTTGTTGCCTATGTGGGCGGAATTTCGGTAATGAACGATATTAAGCGTTTGTATCGCTATCATGGCGCGGAGCATAAGTGTATCAACTGTATTGAACATGGACTTCCACTGACTGTTGAAAATGTTAGAAAGAGCTCTAAAGAACACAAAAGATGTGGAACCAGCTTCATGCTGTTTGTCATGATCGTGGGAATCGTTCTCTTATTTTTTGTAAGGGTAGAATCTCCGCTGATGAGAGTGATTGTGAGAATTGCACTTCTTCCGGTGATTGCTGGTATTTCTTATGAGTTGATCAAATGGGCAGGAAGCAGTGAGAATCCGGTCGTGTGTATCTTAAGTAAGCCGGGACTTTGGCCGCAGGGGCTTACGACAAAGGAACCGGACGATGAGATGATCGAGGTCGGGATTGCGGCTGTAGAAGCGGTGTTTGACTGGAAAGCGTATTTGAGAGAGAATTTCGGATATAAGGAAGAGGAGTAAAAGCTGTGACCTATCAGGAAGCATATCAGAAAGCCACAGGTGAATTGAAAGCGGCGGGGATTCCGGAGCCGGAAAGTGATTCCTGGATCCTGCTGGAGCATGTGACCGGCATGACAAGGACCAGATATTATGTGGATGGTTTTGAAAGAATGCCGAAAAATGAAGAAGACCGGTTCTTTGAGCTGGTAAGCTGCAGAAAAACCCGGATTCCGCAAAGCATCTGACCGGGGTTCAGGAATTTATGGGATATGAATTTGCAGTCAATGAACATGTACTTGTGCCAAGACAGGATACTGAGATTCTTGTAGAGGAAGCAGAAAAAGACTGCTTCTTATGAAAAAAGAAAATCCGGTAAAAGTGCTGGATATGTGTACCGGTTCAGGCTGTATCCCAATCAGCCTGAAACTGAGAAATCCGCAGATTGTCATAGAAGGTGCAGATATTTCAGAAGAAGCTCTGAAAGTGGCTGAAAAAATGCCAAAAAGCTGGGAGTGAGCGGTAAGTGGATCCAGACTGATATGTTTGAAAATATTACAGGAACATTTGACATGATCACATCGAATCCACCTTATATCCCGACAAAAGTGATCGAAGAGCTGGAAGCAGAGGTACGTCTTCATGACCCGTATGAGGCATTGGACGGAAAAGAGGACGGTCTTTATTTTTACCGGATCCTGGCAGAAAAGGTTCCGGAATATCTGACAGACGGCGGCTGGCTTGTGATGGAGATTGGATATGACCAGAGTGCAGATGTGGAAAAATTGCTGAAAGAGACTGGATTTGAACAGGTTTCAACGCAAAAGGATCTGGCAGGTCTTGACCGTGTGGTATGTGGCGTGTACAATAGGCGTAGCAAATAACAGGAGGAAAAGAAATGTTTGATAAATTAGAAGATCTGCTCATTCGTTATGAGGAGATTATGGGTGAGCTTCAGGAACCGGACGTGGTGAATGACCAGTCACGTTTCCGCAAGCTGATGAAAGAACAGAATGATCTGACCCCGATTGTTGAGGCATATAAAGAATATAAAAATTGTAAACAGAACATTGAAGACAGTCTTTCTCTTCTGGAGGAAGAATCCGATGAAGAGATGAAAGAGCTGGCAAAAAGAAGAACTCAGTGAGTCTAAGAAGAGAGTCGAAGAGCTGGAACAGGAGCTCAAGATTCTTCTTCTTCAAAAGACCCGAACGATGACAAGAACGTTATTGTGGAGATCCGTGCAGGTGCAGGTGGGGATGAAGCGCCCTTTTTGCAGAGATCTACCGTATGTATGTACATTATGCAGACAGCAGACGCTGGAAGACAGAGATGATCTCTCTGAATGAACACGGAATCGGCGGATTCAAAGAAGTTGTATTCATGATCACAGGACAGGGAGCATATTCCCGTATGAAGTACGAAAGTGGAGTACATCGTGTACAGCGTGTGCCGGAGACAGAGAGCGGCGGACGTATCCATACTTCAACCATTACCGTAGCAGTGATGCCGGAAGCAGAAGAAGTTGATGTTGTAATCGATGAGAAGGATATCCGTATCGATGTAATGCGTGCATCAGGAAACGGTGGACAGTGTGTCAATACAACGGACTCTGCTGTACGACTGACTCATTATCCGACAGGAATCGTGATCTACAGCCAGACTGAAAAATCACAGATCCAGAACAAGGAAAAAGGCATTTCGTCTTCTGCGTTCCAAATTATATGAACTGGAACTGGAGAAAAAACATTCTGCAGAGGCTGAGGCAAGAAGAAGCCAGATTGGTACGGGAGACCGTTCCGAGAAGATCCGTACGTACAATTTCCCCCAGGGACGTGTGACCGATCACAGAATCAAGCTTACGCTTCATAAGCTGGACAGCATTATGAACGGAGATCTGGATGAAGTCATTGACAGCCTGATCGCAAAGAGACCAGGCAGCAAAGCTGGCATCGATGAATGAGGCAGTATAATAGAAACAGGCAAAAGTGTATAAAGACAGGAAAGCCTGTGAGTATGTTCTTCGAATTATTATGGATGATGAAGAACTCACAGTTATTGACAACGAAGTGCAGATGGATTTCAAGAACATGCCCGATCGCCCATATTGATCGGATAATAAAAGCAAATATTGAAACCGTCAGAGGATGGCTTGCAGGACGCACTCCTGCTAAAAAATAGTAATAGGATACCCTCATACAGGTCAAGAAAACAGAAATGTCCCGTATGGGGGATTTTTTATATACCGAAAAACAAAACAGAGGCGTTGAATGAACATACAACAATTAACTTACATTGTAGAAATCGCAAATTGCAAAAGCATTTCCCGTGCAAAGAGAGTACCTTTTCGTCTCGCGACCCGCTCTGTCCCAGCAGATCCGGAATCTGGAAAAGGAACTGGGATACCGCGTATTTCACAGGACAAGCAAAGGACTGGAACTTACCGAAAAAGGGAATGTTTTTTTACCAAAAAGCGCAAGAAATGCTAAAAGACTGGAATCGTTTTAAAGAAGAAGTGATTTCGGGAACAGAACATAAAAAAATTAAAAATCGGACTTGGTGCCAGAGTCTATTCCAACAGACTGTTTCCGAAGATTGCCAGATATTTTGAAAGGCATCCGGAGCTCGAGGTGACATTTTATACGGAGGCTGGGCTGGATGCATATGCGGCGATCAAGGACGGTTCCCTTGATATGGCACTGGACCGGATGCCGGAAAATGAAATCGGCATGGAGAAATGTGTCTGTTTTGCAAAAGAACTGATCCGTGAGAAGCAGTGTATACTGATGGCACCGGATCATCCGCTCACGCAGAAGAAAAAATGCTTCAATCATGGATTGCAGGGAATATACTATGCTCACAGGACTAGAGCATTCGGTGGAAGACCGTCTCCTCAGAAAGACATATGGTGAACAGAATATCACATGGAAGAGAGTCATCCGCTCAGACAGCATCGATACGGTGATGAAGATGGTGAAAAGCGGAAGCGGAATCGCGATCAGACCAAAGTCCTTTGCAGAATACTATGGGGTTACGGCGGTGCCACTGGTTCCAGCCAGGCAGGACAGTCTTTATTTTGCCTGCTTGAAATCAAAGAAAAAAGAGCCGGAAATCCGGGAATTTCAGAGGTATCTGACTACTCTGGTTTCCAGTGTTTGTCCAGATTAAATCCGCGTCCCTGGACTTCCTGTACCTGGGAAACGATGATAAAGCTTTCCGGATCGATCTGATGAACATTTTTTTCAAGTTGGACGAGTTCACGGTTGGAGATGACGGTGAGTACCATATTCAGCTGCTGGTTCAGATAGCCACCTTGAACTGGAATGATGGTTGCACCGCGGTCAATCTGGGTAAGTACAAAATTACGGATTTCATCTGAATGTTTGCTGATGATCTGAACAGCAATCCTTGAAGTTCCGCTGACGATCAGCTTGTTCATGACAAGGGTGTAAATGATCACATACAAAATCGCATATAGTACCTTGTCAACTGGCTGATAAAGTGCCTGCCCCAGGATGACAAAGAAGTCAATGATGTACAATCCGGCTGAAACAGGAAAACGGAAATATTTATTTAAGATCAGTGGCGGAACGTCTACGCCACCGGTAGAAGCACCGGTACGGATGATCATTCCAAGGGAGATTCCGATTCCGATGCCAGCAAAGAGTGTGCATAGGATCAGATTGTCTGTCAGAACATAATCTCCAAGGATCTGATTGAAGAATTCCAGTGCGATCGGATACATAAAAGAGCTTAAAATTGCAGATAATGTATATTTTTTTCCCGAGGAAAATATAGGCAAGCACCAGCATGATAATGTTGAAAGCGAGCACCAGAGAGGAAAGAGGGATCCCGGTTATGCGCTGCAGGATCAGCCCGATTCCGGTCGTGCCACCGGCAACAAGGTCAGCCGGAAGAAGAAAGACTCTGGCTGAAAAAAGCGTTGAGTATATTTCCCAGGCAGATGATGAGAACAGAAGAAATCTGTTCTTTTTCTTTTTGTAGTAAGTTTCATTGGTCAGTACCTCCATAAGTCGATACTTCTAATTTAGGAGAAATGGGAGAAAATGGGAAATACATTCTATGAATAGTGATATAAGAAGAACTTATATCATATATAACGCTGCGTGGTTGAAAAAGTAACAGGATATGCTAAAATTGACATAAATGAGAGAACATGAGGAAGTACAAAAGATGGGACATATTGTACAGCGTCTGGTTCGGAATGCCATCATGCAGGCGGTGAATCAGGTGATCCAGAATAAGACACAGCAGGAAGTCGCGAAATTTGGAAATGAATGGAAGGGCAGTTTTCATTGTCTGGTATCCGGGTATTACAGCGGCATGACCGTTAAATATCTGATGCTTCCATTTGCAGTTTTCTGCATTCTGTGCGCAATAGGAAGCGGGATTGCCGGCGGGCTGACTTACAGTATCTGGTTCCTTGTGATCGCAATGGTGTGCCTGGTTACGCGCAACTATGGAATGAAAATGATGCGTGTGATCATTTACTGGGACAATGGTATGGCATTCTATGACAAGGATGGCAATGAACTCGTACAGTCGCCACGGACAGCCATCGAGCAGATGACGGTAAAAAAATGGTAAGATCACCATCCCATGGGAAGATAAAGAGTATAAGATTATCAGGAACCCATTCGATAACGAAAAAAAGTACGGGAAATGCTTAATTTTTATTCGCCAGAAAATTCCAAATGGATTGCCCGGTAAATAAAAAGACAGATAAGTGACAGAAAATGATAACAAAAGAAGGAAGCTCTGATCGCACAGATCATCGAGGCAATGCGCACTTTCCGAACATAAGCAGGAGGTTTAGGACATGAATTTTCAGATCACAGAATATTGCCATCACATTTTAGAAGAGTATATAGAAGAAGGGGATATCTGCATTGATGCCACCGCCGGAAACGGCGGTGACACGGAGTTTTTGTGCCAGAAAGTCGGAGAGACCGGAAATGTCTATGCTTTTGATGTGCAAGAGATGGCGATTGCTCACACCAGAGAACGCCTCGAAAAAGCGAACCTGTCGACAAGAGCCAAGCTGATCCAGGACGGTCACGAAAAAATGCAGACCTATGTAAAAGAAGAAGCTAAGGTCATCATCTTCAATTTCGGCTACCTCCCCGGCGGCGACCACAAAATCGCAACCCGCGCAGACCACCACCAGCCTCACCGCCATCGAGTCAGCTCTTAACCTGCTCAAAAAAGGCGGCATCATAAACCTCTGCATCTACAGCGGCGGCGACACCGGCTACGAAGAAAAAAGAAGCCATTTTGAATTATCTCAAAACATTAGATTCCAAAAATGGCTCGTAATCGTAAATTCCTATTTTAACCGTAAAAATGATCCTCCACTTCCTGTATTCATCTATAGACTGAAATAGTTTTTATTTCAGAAAACAGTAGTGGAGTAACTGGATCAACAAAGCCGTTTTGCGTTTTTTATGTCTGTCGAAGAAAATCATACCGGAACAAACGAACAAATAAAGCCGTTTTTGCGGTTTCCTGTTTGGCAAAACCTCGTACTGGGGCAACAGTCATAACCAGTAAAGTAGATCTGCCAAGACTGCAAAATAGAACGTTCCAATTCCATTCGAGGCAATGAAGATAAGACTCAAAAATTGTGGAAGCCATTGCTGACACAATTTTCGCTTTCAGAGGCTTATCGGAATGGTTTGCCGAGTGGAATTGGAACGTTCTATTTTGCAGTCTTGGCTCACTAACTTTACAAGTAACACAAAAAATACAAGAAAACCGCAAAAAATCCACTCAAAATGTGGTATACTAACAGACAGTACCGCAAAAAAAGCGGAATATGGAAGGATTTTTTATGGCAGAAGCAAAATTTAAAAGACCAGAACTGACAGACCGGGATCTTATTGATTTTTATTTCAAAAAGTACCCAAGCAGAAGCTGCGACCGTACTTTTGCAAATGTATATCTGTGGGCAAGGTTTTACGAAGTAGAATTTGCACAATATAATAACGTTCTCCTGTTCCGGGACAACAGTGCAGGTTACGGCTATGCATTTCCGGCAGGTGAAGATGAAGATGTAAAAGCAGCGATTGAAGATATCATGAAGTGGGAGAAAAGAAAAAGGCGTCCCATTCTGTCTGTATGGGGTAACAAAAGAGAATTTCGCCAAGCTTGAAACATGGTTTCCAGGCAAATTCGACATCACCTATCACAGAGATGAGGCGGATTATGTCTATGAAAGTGAGAAACTTGCAACACTTTCCGGCAAAAAAGCTGCACGGCAAGCGGAATCACGTCAATAAATTTAAAGCACTTCACGGAGATAACTGGAGTTACGAAACGATTACAGAGGATAATCTGGAAGAGTGTTTTCAGATGGCACTGAAATGGCGGAATCTGAATGGCTGTGAAGATGATGAAGAGAAGAATTCCGAGATGTGTGTAACACTCAATTCACTGCGCCTTTACAAAGAACTGAACCTGATCGGAGGTCTGCTCAGAGTTGGTGATGAGATTGTTGCATTTACGATTGGAGAAGCGGTAAATGACGATACCTTTGTGGTTCATATCGAAAAAGCTTATGCGGATATTGAAGGTGCGTATACCATGATCAACCAGCAGTTCGTAGAGCATGAAATTGCCGGAAAATACAAATATACCAACCGGGAAGATGATGTTGGAGAAGAAGGATTAAGAAAGGCCAAGCTTTCCTACAAACCGGTATTTATGGTAGAAAAAAAAGGTGTTGTGACATTAAAAGAAGACAGCGAAAAGGAGTGTGCAAAAAGATGATATCTAAGAAGATGGAAAATATGGTGGCAAACAGCTCGGCGATCCGCGCCATGTTTGAAGAGGGAAATCGTCTTGCAAAAAATTTACGGACCGGAAAATGTATTTGCTTTCAGTCTAGGTAATCCAAATGTACCGGCACCGAAAGCCGTAAAGCAGGCGATTCTTGATATTTTGGATGAAGAAGATGAACTGGTGCTTCATGGATATACTAACAGCAATGCGGGATATGAAGATGTTCGCCAGGCTGTAGCTGAATCTCTGAATGAGCGATTTGGTACTGCATTTGCAGCAAAAAATATTACGATGACAGTTGGCGCAAAGAGGCGGACTGAATGTTATTTTTAAAAGCACTGTTAAATCCGGGAGATGAAGTGATCACATTTGCACCGTACTTTGGAGAGTACAGAAGTTATGTCAATAATTTTGACGGTGTTCTGGTTGAAATCTCACCGAATACCGTGGATTTTCAGCCGAAGCTGGATGAGTTTGAAGAAAAGATCACAGAAAAAACCAAAGCAGTGATCGTTAATACACCGAACAACCCGACCGGTGTGGTATATTCAGAAGAGACCATCAGGAAGATGGCAGAGATCATGGAGAAGAAGCAGAAAGAATACGGTACAGAGATTTTCCTGATTTCTGATGAGCCTTACCGTGAACTTGCTTATGATGGTGTGGAAGTACCGTATCTGACAAAATATTATGCCAATACGATCGTGGGATATTCTTACAGCAAATCTTTATCGCTTCCGGGAGAACGGATCGGATATCTGGTGATTCCGGATGATGTAAAAGATTCAGAGACACTCATTGCAAAGAGCAAATGTTGCAAACCGTATTCTTGGATTTGTCAATGCGCCAACCCTGCAAAGAGAAGGTAGTTGCAAGATGTCTGCATGAGAAAACCGATATTTCATACTATAACAGAAACAGGGAGACTCTTTACCAGGGACTCATAGAATGTGGATTTGAATGTGTCAAACCGCAGGGTGCATTTTACCTGTTCATGAAGACTCCGATCAAGGATGAAAAGACATTTTGCCAGGAAGCAAAAAAAAATATAATCTGCTTCTAGTACCGGGAAGTTCTTTTTGGATGTGCAGGATATGTCAGAATTGCATATTGTGTAGCTTATGAGACAATCGTAAATGCACTGCCGAAATTCAAAGAGCTTGCAAAAGAATATCAGCTAGGATAAGACAAAAGCAAAAGATGTGACAGAAAGGTGAGAAAGCAAGATGAGAGAATTTGAGAAAAATATCCGAAAAGTAGAACCTTATGTTCCGGGTGAACAGCCACAGAAAAAAGTGATCAAACTGAATACCAATGAGAATCCGTACCCACCTGCACCGGGAGTTCTTGCGGCAATGAAAAAGCTGGAGGGTCATGTGGACAGTTTAAGGCTGTATCCGGATCCGACATCTGATACACTGGTCAGTGCACTGGCGGACTTTATCATGTTGGAAAAGATCAGGTTTTTGTGGGAGTGGGATCTGACGATGTTCTCTCTATGTGTTTCCTTACCTTCTTTAACTCGGAAAAACCGGTTTTCTTTCCGGATATTACATATTCCTTCTACAAAGTATGGGCGGATCTTTACCGGATTCCATACGAATGCAAGAAGGTAGATGAAAACTTCCATATCATAAAAGAAGATTATTATCTGGAAAATGGTGGTGTGATCTTCCCGAATCCCAATGCACCGACATCCATCTATGAAGATCTGGAATTTGTGGAAGATATCATCAGACACAATCAGGATGTAATTGTGATCGTGGATGAGGCTTACGTTGATTTCGCAGGAGAGTCAGCACTTTCGCTTCTGGACAAATATGACAACCTGATCATTACGCAGACATTTTCAAAGGCAAGATCGATGGCTGGAATGCGTATTGGATATGCAATCGCAAGTCCGCTCCTGATCAAGTATTTAAACGATGCAAAATATTCGTTCAATTCTTATACTATGAACAAAACTTCTCTGGTATACGGAGCAGAAGCGGTAAAAGATAAAGAATATTTTGCTGAGACAACACGTAAAATTGTGGAGACAAGAGACTGGGCAGAAGAAGAATTCAAAAAGCTCGGCTTTGTATTTCCAAAACCAAGCGCAAACTTCATCTTTGTATCACATCCGGAATACGATGCAAAAAGAACTCTTTGAAGCAATGAAAGCAAAAGGAATCTATGTGCGTTTCTGGGGAAGCGAGCGGATTGAGCAATATCTGCGTGTGACGATCGGTACGAGAGAGAAGAGATGGAAGCACTCTTTGCCTTCCTCCGTGAATATATGATGTAAGTGTTAAAAACATAAATTGCGTTTGTGCTTACACAAATAAGCAATTTATGCTTATTGACACGTCGAACACTGATTTAATAAGTAAAAAATAGGAGATTTGTATGACTGAAACTTTAGTACAGTGGTTTGTAACCCATCTGGGTGGCAAGGCTGCCAAAGAACTGATTATCTTTATTATTTCAATGATTCCGATTCTGGAGCTCCGGGGAGGAATCCTTGCGGCAGGTCCCCCGGCGTTTTTAAATATTCCGACCTGGCGTGCAATCCCCCGATCTGTCTGGTGGGAAACCTGATCCCAATTCCGTTTATCCTGCTTCTGATCCGTCCGATTTTTTGCATTTCGCAAGACGCGCCTTTTCCGTCCGCTTGTAGAAAAGCTGGAGAAAAAAGCGATGAGCAAAAGTGATCGGATCAGCAGATATGAATTCTGGGGGCTGGTACTCTTCGTAGGAATTCCGCTTCCGGGAACCGGAGCCTGGACGGAGCTCTTGTCGCATCCCTCCTTGGCATCGACTGGAAAAAAGCTTTGGAGCAATCGTAGTCGGCGTATGCATGGCATCGGTGATCATGTATATCCTGTCTTACGTTGTGATCGGAGGAATCTTTGGATAAAAAGTGAAAGCTTTCTCTTTGAGAGAACACAGAATGGCTGTATACGAAAGTATATGGTCATTTTGTTTGGCAAATGATAGAGGTTGAGTGAGCGCCAGCCACAAAAGGAATCGTTCGGATTCAAGTTGCGCTAACCATTCCGATGAGCCTCTTAGGGCGGGAAGCATGTTCAGCAAAGGCTTCCATGCTTCCTGAGTCTCATCTCCATAGCGCAAAATAGAATCCGAACGATTCCTTTTGTGGCTGGCGCTCTTTGAACTTTATCGAATAAAATATGGCGATATTGGTGAGATAACAGCAATTCAGAACGGAGCAGAAGAAAACTTTGAGAAGAGATGAGAACCGTGTTGCTGAGTTGAAAATATTCAATTGTCGGGCAGTTACTGAGAATTATACATTACTTCTGTAAAATATCCAACATTGAACCAGAGTTGAAAGGTAGAATAAAACAACAGGAACGAATATGTCCTCGTTCATTCAATTTGCTGCAATCAGCCTAAAACCAGGCTCGCCATAGGAATACACTGAAACCAGGCAGTCGAGCCAAAAGAAATGGTGCTAATTCACTTTTTTGTGCAATGGAGATGCGACTCAAAAATTGTGGAAGCCTTTGCTGACACAATTTTTGCTTCAAAGGCTCATCGGAATGGTTTGCACAATGGAATTAGCACCATTTCTTTTGGCTCGACTGCCGTATACAGCGCATACAATTGGCAGCCGTCCCCTTTGAATTATGTAGAAAAAGAGAATGAACTTACGAATAAATTCGAACTTTCAACGGAATCCCCATCTCGTCTGCGAGTTTCTGGGACGCATCGATTTCTTCCTGTGAAATGATGCTTACCACACTGAACTGCACAGATGAGAACAGTTTCTTCGCTTTCTCGGCAAATGCAAGCATATCTGGGAACGCATTTTCAAAACAAGGCTGTGTAACTTCCTGGTAACGCTCTGCAGTTGGCGCATTCAGGCTGATCGATACGGCATCGATATATTTTGCCATTTCTTCTGCGATCGGCTTTTTATTGAAGAGTTCGCCAAGTCCGTTGGTATTGACGCGAAGGAGAACTTCCGGATGTTTTTCTTTCATGTATTTTGCAGCAACAATCAGATTATCGTAGGCACAGGTCGGTTCCCCGTAGCCGCAGAAGACGGCTTCCGGATAATTTGTAAAATCAAAAGCATCAATAGCTGCCTTGATCTCTTCGAAAGAAGGATTGTGGTCGTGCCAAAGTTCTGTTGCCTCTCCGATGGCTTCATGCTCGTTACGGATGCAGAAATACATTTGCAAGTGCAGCGGTTGGTGATGTTAAAATATGCATTGTTTTTAAATGTGTAAATAATATCTGACATTATAATAAAATCTCCTCTTTGAAAGTCAGGCGGATATTCAAGAACCACCTGTCATTTGCGTATAATTAAATATTTGGCTAAATTCCAAATTTGTTTTTCATTGTATTCTTGAAACCGGCTTTGTCAAGAGTGGAACCAAGAATGATAAAGATCACAGCACTTCCGCCTGACTGGGCAAGGGTTCCTACAATCGAAGGAATCAGTGCACCCCAGGTTCCGAACAGGATTACATCTGTGATATAATATCCAATAAAGGAAATTACAGCGGCAACAACAACGCCGACACAGTTGTGTACATTCACGATCTTGTCCTTTTTACATGTGATCGGAAGGGAGATCAGCATCTTGATGATGAAGGTTGCAGGTGCATATACCGGGGCAGTCAGGATATCTGCCATGGCACCACCGATTGCACCAGCAAACATGGCATATGGTGTTGGGAGGAATGCAGCGGCAAGATAGATCAGAGAATCTCCGATGTGTACATATCCGCCATTTACACCAAATGGAATATGGAAAATATAAGCAGTTGTCACACAGATCAGTCTTTGCAAAAAGAGCTGTTGAAGTCAGTCTGGAGACTTTCTGATGAGAAAGTGCATTTGCAGATGGTTCCGGATTGTTAATGGTTGTAGATGACATGATAGTTACCTCCCTGGGTTTTATTTATTTTGTAAATGTCAGTCAAGCAAAGCATAGAAAGATGGGATTCAAAATTGATTCCATCATTGCGCGGAATCTGGTCGGCAACGGTGTCAATCAGAGATCTTTCGATAAACCGGCATGCTTTTTTCCACGCCTGCGGTGCACTTTTTCCCTGTACCATCGAGGCACATACGACAGCGGAGAGCAGGTCACCGGTGCCAGAATAGCTTCCTCCGTGAATTCCAGAGGAAATGACGCTTATCTGGTCGTTCTCGAGAACCAGATTGTAATATTTTACGGTATCATCAGAAGGAGCCTGATAAAGAATACCGGTGACGATGATCGTCTGGATCTGCGTTTCTTTCAACGGAGCGGCAATCCGGGCAATCCGGTCCAGATAATCCGGTTCGTCCTTATACTTGGTAAGCCCTGCAAAATCAGAGTGTGTTAAAAAGACACAGCTCGGTAAGATTTGGCGTGATCACATCGGCATGGGATACAAGCTTCTGCATCTGCTGTTGGAGTCTGGGAGTGAAAATGTCATATTTGACACCGGAATCTCCCATGACCGGATCGACAAAGAGCAGAGTGGAAGGGGTTCTGAACTTCTCACAGAAATTCAGGATTTTTTCCGCCTGATCTGCGCTGCCGAGATATCCGGTACTGATCGCATCCAGGGTAAGACCACGTTTTTGCCATTCTTCTGTGTAATGATCGATCTTGTCGGTAAAGTCCGTACAGTAATAGCTGTCGTAGCCGGTCTGATTGGTTAAAACTGCCGTTGGCAGAGGGCAGGCCTGCACACCCATGACGGAAAGAACCGGGGACAGACTGTCAGAGAGCATTTACCAAGACCGGACAGATCATTGATAACAGCGACTCGTTTTATCATTGAAGTATCCTTTCCGAAATACAAAGTGAAAAAATTCTTGCATTTCTTATGTGTTTTATATAGAATAAAATAAAAGTGTCATTTGTAAAATATACAAAAAAGAAATATTTTTTAGAGGTCAGTTATGAGAGTGGAATTACAGAATGAGGAACACTGCCGGTATCTGAGAGTGTATCATTATTACAGGAATCTGATTCTATCCGGGCAGATGAAGTCAGAGACAAAAGCTTCCATCGATCCGTAAAGGTGCAAGCGAGCTGCAGATGAGCCGGACGACGATGGAGAATGCGTATATGCTTCTGGCGACAGAAGGTTATATTGTGTCCAGACCGCAGAGTGGATATTATGTGACGGATATTGCCGAGAAGCAGGAAGAGGGCAGAAAAGATTGCAAGCCGGCATGTAAGGAAGCAGGAGAATCCGGTTGTCTATGATTTTGCAACATCAAATGTAGATAAAGAGAGTTTCCGGTTTGAATTATGGCGGAGATATATGAAGAGCGCAATGCGTCAGGATGAGAGACTGCTTTCTTATGGAGAACCGCAGGGGAACAGGAATTCAGGGAAGTACTGTCTGAATATATTCAGAAGACCAGAAGTGTGATCTGCAGCCCGGATCAGATCGTGATCGGTGCCGGTATACAGAGTCTTCTGCATATTCTGTGCCCACTGAATCATAAAAAAGAGAACCGTATTTTTTTTCAGGGACAGTGAGTTTGTACAGGGAATGACGGTTTTTGAAGATCATAACTACCGGATTGCAGGAAGTGCGGAAGAAGAGATTGAATGTATTACGTGTCACCATCACAGATGACAAGATTTGGTGGGGGTGATGCCGATCCAGGAAAGACTGGAACTGGTCGGACGCGCTGAGAAAGAGCATTTTCTGATCATTGAAGATGACTATAACAGTGAGTTCAAATATTTTCAGAAACCGGTTCCGTCTCTGCAGGGACTTTCGGGAGGAAGAAATGTCATTTATCTGGGGAACATTTTCCAAAATCTTTGCTTCCGTCTATCAGGATTAGTTATATGATACTGCCGCCGGAACTGATGGAAACTTACGAAAAAAAAAAAATAATTACAATCAGACTGCATCCAAGGCCGAGCAGATCGCACTGACACAGTTTATCCGTGACGGACATCTGGCGAGTCAGGTCCGTAAATCCAGGAAGATCCATCTGGCAAAGGCAGAAAAGCTTGCAGAGAGTATCCACAAGGTATTTGGGGATACAGTAAATGTAAAGATCGGGGAAGCCGGTTTTATGGTTCAAATTATATTTTCAAATGGAACAGATGTTAAGAAAGTGGCAAAAGCGCCCCGAAAAGAAGGTCTTACATTCCGGGAAGCCGAAGGACATACGCTGTTACTGACCTGCGCAGGTGTAGAGTCGGACAAATACGAAGAAGCTATGCAGATCCTTGCAAAATGCGTTATAATAGATAATATGAAGTGACCTCACATTTGCAGCATCGTGGATTTACCTGTATACTAAAGTTTGACGAGAACAAAGGTAACAGGGATTACCGCATACAAAAGGAGGTCACTATGAATAGAATAATCAAAATTGGCATGGATGTCCATACCACAAATTACACATTATGCGCAATGGAACCAATCATCGGTGAGGATGATCGTGTATTTGCAACAATCAAGGTCACATCGGATTATACAAATATCCTGCTGTTTATTGAAAATATGAAAATGAAACTTGGGTTGAATGATGAATACGATATTCAGTGTGGATATGAGGCGGTCTGTCTTGGATATTCACTCTATAACTAGCTAACAGCCACAGGAGTAAAATGTGTGATACTTGCATTACCAAAAACCATGCTTACACCGCAAAGTGTAAGAATAAAGACAGATATGCGGGATGCGTATATGATCACCCAATGTTTGTCATATGGTGGTTATCATGCTGTTTATATTCCGACAGGAGAAAGAAAGGGGGAAAGGATGGAAGGTTCACATGAACTGGTTCTGCCAAATGAGGATCTTTCTTTTCGAATGTTTTTGTTTGAAGGGAAAGATGGAAATTATGTCAGGGAAAAGCACTGGCACCGGGCAATCGAGATGTTTGTTGTGCTGGAAGGCAAACTGGATTTTTATATCAATGAAGAAGACATCCATCTGGATAAGAAAACCTTTGTGATCGTTAATTCCAATGAACTGCATTCGATTTCGACGTCACTTCCGAATAAGACCATTGTACTTCAGATGCCGCTTCAGACATTTGAACGGTATTATACGGATGAGCAGTTTATCTGTTTTACCCACAGGGAAAGAGTACAAGATGAGCAGACTAGTAGAATTGGTGGAGAAGATGTATGCGACATATCAGGAAAAAGAGATAGGATATGAGCTGCAAGTACAGAGTTATTTTTACAGATTGCTATATCTAATGGTGACGAAGTATCGGAAGATGAATGTCAGTGAAGAAATTGTGCGTGAACATAGGAACAGGAACCGGCTTTCTTCTATTACCGGTTACATAAAAGAAAATTTCAAAGAAGATCTTTCACTTGAAGGAGTGGCGCAGAGTTTCGGTTATTCACCCACGTATTTGTCTCGGATGTTTCGGAAATATGCGAAGATCAATTATAAAGAATATGTACAGGGCATTCGTCTGGAATATGCATACCGGGAGCTTACCGGAAGTGATGCATTGGTAGAAGAGATCGCAGAGCATAATGGATTTGCAGATGGAAGGGCATTTGCAAAAGCATTTCAGAAAAAATACGGAGTAAGACCCAGTGAGTTTCGTCGGAGACAGAAATCAGAGGATCAGAAAATGAGTTAGAAAAAGTTGACAAAGACAAGAAAGTGCAGTTAACAGGCTAAGTATTCGGTAGCAGGTACTGAACACGCCTGTTAAAATAAAAAAGAAAGAAGGAAGAAACACAATGAAAATCAAAAATGTAACAGATCCAGAATTCAGACGTTATGGACGTATCGTTGATGGCTATGATTTTACAGAAATGATCAAGGTAATGAAGCAGACACCACTTCCGGAGGAGGTTATTTATGTGCCATCGGATAACAAACTGGAGAAGACAGAACCTGTAATTGATCTGAAGATGAGAATTTTTGGAGAACTTCCAATACAGATCGGATATTGTAATGGTCATAACAGCAAGCTGAATGCGTTGGAATATCACAGAAGTTCAGAAGTGAATGTTGCAGTTACAGATATCATTTTACTTCTTGGATCAGAGCAGGATATTGCATCTGATTTTACCTATGAGACATCAAAGGTAGAGGCTTTTCTTGTTCCGGCAGGAACAGGAATTGAAATTTATGGAACAACCCTTCACTATGCACCATGTGGAGTGGATGGAAATGGATTCAAAGCAATCGTTGTTCTTCCACAGGGAACAAACACAGATCTGATGACCTGTCATACAAAATCTTATGATGACAAGCTTCTGACAGCAAAAAATAAATGGCTTATTGCTCACGAAGAAGCAGGTATTGAAGGTGCGGTATGTGGTCTTAAAGGAGAGAACATCGATCTTGCAAAATAAGCGGACGAAAGTCCTTGTTTAGGAGAAAAGATCATGAATAACATGCCAGAAGTTAAAATCGGAGTTGTTGCAGTAAGCCGTGACTGCTTCCCGGAAAGCCTTTCTGTATCAAGAAGAGAAGCACTTATGAAAGCTTACAAAGAAAAATACGGAGAAGAACATATTTACGAATGTCCGATCTGTATCGTAGAAAGTGAGATCCATATGGTACAGGCTCTGGAAGATATCAAGAAAGCCGGATGTAATGCTTTTGTTGTCTACCTTGGGAACTTCGGTCCGGAGACCGCAGAGACTCTGCTTGCAAAATATTTTGATGGACCAAAGATGTTCGTTAAAGAAGAGAAGAAAGCGGAATAACCTGATCCAGGGACGTGGAGATGCATACTGCGGTATGCTGAATGCAAGCTATAACCTGCAGCTTCGCAATCTGAAAGCATATCTCCCGGAATACCCGGTAGGAACAGCAGAAGAATGCGCAGATATGATCCATGAATTTGAACCGATCGCAAGAGCAGTCATCGGACTTAACAATTTGAAGATTATCAGCTTTGGACCAAGACCGCTGAATTTCCTTGCATGTAATGCACCGATCAAACAACTTTACAATATCGGCGTAGAGATTGAAGAAAATTCCGAACTGGATCTCTTTGAAGCCTTCAACAATCATGCCGGAGATGAGAGAATCCCTGAAGTTGTATAAGGATATGGAAGAAGAACTGGGTACAGGAAACAAGAAACCCGAGATTTTATCAAGACTGGCTCAGTATGAACTGACCTTGAAAGACTGGGTAGAAGAGCACAGAGGATACCGGAAATATGTGACTATCGCCGGAAAATGCTGGCCTGCATTCCAGACCCAGTTTGGCTTCGTTCCCTGCTATGTAAACAGCCGTCTGACAGCACAGGGAATTCCGGTATCCTGTGAAGTAGATATCTACGGTGCACTGAGCGAATTTATCGGAACAGTTGTCAGTGAAGACACTGTAACACTCCTTGATATTAACAACTCTGTACCGGCCGACCTTTATGAAGAAGACATTAAGGGGCAAATTCGATTACACACTGAAAGATACATTCATGGGATTCCACTGTGGAAATACTGCATCATCAAACTTTCATTCTGCGAGATGAAATACCAGATGATCATGGCAAGATCTCTTCCGATTGAAGTAACACAGGGAACACTTGAAGGAGACATCAAACCTGGAGATATCACATTCTTCCGTCTGCAGAGCACATCAGACAATGTACTGAGAGCTTACATTGCACACGGTGAAGTTCTTCCTGTGGCAACACGTTCCTTCGGAAGCATCGGTATCTTCGCTATTCCGGAGATGGGCAGATTCTACCGTCACGTACTGGTAGAGAAAAACTTCCGCATCACGGCGCAGTAGCATTCGGACATTACGGAAAAGCACTTTACGAAGTATTCAAATACATCGGAGTACCGGTAGACGAAATCGGCTACAACCAGCCGAAGGGTGTTCGTTACCCGACAGAAAATCCGTGGGGCTAATTAAAACTATACACAATCATGTAAGGCGGCTGAATGAACCCGCCCCTTTATAGTACAAAGAAACACGAATTAAAAAACAGGATTTATGTTTCAAGCAGGCGGTTCAATGTCTTGAGGACCAGATTATAGAAAATAAATATGGCAGATTCCATTTGAGGCAATGAAGATGAGACTCAGAAATTGTGGAAGCCATTGCTGACACAATTTCCGCCCTAAGAGGCTCATCGGAATGCTTTGCCGATTGGAAGATGCAATATTTATTTTCTATAATCTGGTCACAATCCTCGAATCCGTCAGGTTGATATAAAAACCCTAACAAGGAGGAACATTATGCT
>VOFI01003463.1_pt1 | contig 94597 bp, 90 predicted proteins | sample 5384131 | NCBI WGS metagenome assembly VOFI01 (sample SAMN12384728, study PRJNA508395) | human gut metagenome | isolation source: healthy gut H | host: Homo sapiens
TCTACCTGTTGCTGTGTAGGACCTACACCACCGTATGCAGTACCGGGTAGTCCGGTGGGAGCTGTATTTACTCCCCAACTATATCCGCTATTGTAACGGTCTGTCCAGATCAATTCACTATTCCAGTTCACATGGGTGATACCATAATAATCTTCATACGGATCACCGTTACCTGCACGATAAAGTTCGTAATCAGTATCGTCTAACAAGACTTTAGCAGCCTTTGCTGCTTCCAGCCATTTATTGGCATCGTATGTTTGCGGGAAAAGATCCACTCCCGAAAGTTCGGGGAACTTGTCTGTTACCGGGTTCTTTACCGTACGATATAGAGCATTACCGTTGAACAAGTCGCGTGCCGAATAAAGTTTCAGACGTGAAATGACTGCATAACAGGTGCCTTTAGTCGCTAAACCGTATTTACTGGTCGACAGACCCTTCTGAACAGGTACAGCACTACTTTCGGCACATGCAGTAAGTTCACTGACTACATAATTTACACACTCTTCCCATGTGTTACGAGGACGGTATAATTCTTCTGTAGAAGCTGCAAAGTCCAGTAATTCGTCTCCAATCAGGAAAATAGGTCCGTAGTCGCACATCATACTAAAATAGTAGTAGGCACGGGCAAAGCGCGCCTGCCAATACCATTCGTCAAGTTGTTCCTGGGTAGCCAGAGGGTCTGAGCATTTATATACATTCTGCATGAAAATATTACATTCACGGATACCTTTATAGTATTTGTCCATTTTGTAATAAGGTACATTTGAGGCATTCCATGATCCGAAGTTCATAGAACGGTAACCACGGTCATAAGTAATGGTACATTCGTCCGATGCTCCCAAATAGGGTTCATTATCTCCAATGAATCCTCCATTGTAGTTAGGAAGAAATGACATAGCATTGAGCCAATACTGCTTGATCGTATTTCTTGACTCCCAGATTTTTTCGAAAGTCAGTTTTTCGTCTTCTTGCCTGTCAAGGAAATCTTCACATGAAGATAACAACATCGCGCCGGTAGCGAAGCATAACAGATAAAGTGATTTTATTTGAAGTTTCATAAGTTATACAGTTATGAAATTAAAGATTTTATTTGAAGTTTCATAAGTTATACAGTTATAAGATTTAGAAATTAGCATTGAAGCCGATAGTGATCACTCGATTCAACGGATAGCCGGAACCTTCTCCTCCACCTTTTTCAGGATCCCACATATCGAATGGAGCAAATGTGAACAGGTTGCTTCCCGACACATAAAAGCGGAAAGACTTAATGAATGTTTTACTTGTCAACGATTTGGGAAGTGTATAACCAATCTCCATATTCTTCAATCGTATGAAAGAACCGTTGCGTTGCCACCATGTGGAAGTTTGAGTGTTGTTAGATGCTCCGGCACCTCCGCTACCATTGCTGAGGCGCGGGTAGAGTACATTTGCATTCTGTTCGGGGGTATTAGTGGACATCCATACATTGTTGTATATATTTTCGTTCACAGCCGAACGTTCCAAGTTTCCTGAAGAGAAAAGACTCTTAACTGATGATCCGCTTAAGAAGAAACTTGTGCGAGCCGCTCCTTGAAAGAATACATTGAAATCCCAGTTCTTCCATTGTGCCGTAGCACCGAAACCATACATGATTTCCGGTAAGTTAGTATATCCGATAGCGATTTGGTCTTGAGAGTTGATAACTCCGTCACCATTGATATCCTGATATTTAATATCACCTACACGGTATTCTCCGAAACTTTGTACAGGGCTGTTGTCTATTTCTTCCTGACTCTGGAATAACCCTAAGGCTACGAGTCCGAAAGGCTGCATGGAACCACCTGAACCAAAAGGTTTGCCTATTCTGTTTTGGTATTTATATTCCCAGTCAGGTTCGTCGTTGTTCTTCAATTTGTTACGATTATATGTAAAGTTACCTCTTGCCGTTACATAAACATTACCTATCTTCTGTGAGTATTCGATATTACTATCGAAACCCTGGTTCAGTGTTTCACCGATATTGACATAAGGGATAGTGGAAATACCGACAATGGCAGGCAATCCGGCACGTTGCAGGAAGATTCCGGTACGTTCTTCACGGAAGTAATCGGCCTGTACTTTAACCTTGTTGAATAAAGAGAATTCGATACCGACGTTCAATTTCAGAGCTTCCTCCCAAGATGCGTTCAGGTTTTCAACTTCACCAATACGAATACCATCACCTCCTTGATTGGCACTTTGACCGTATTGCCAGTTTCCTCCTCCTACAATAGAAGATTCATATACCCATCTTCTCTGTCCGCCGATGTCATCATTACCTACTTTACCGTAAGAAGCTTTTAACTTTAACATATCAACAGTGTTAGTTATAGGTTCAAACCACTTCTCGTTAGACATCATCCAACCGATAGCTGCTGCAGGGAAAAACCAAAACGATGTCCGCGTGCAAAGTTTTCGGAACCGTTATAACCGACATTTACTTCAGCAAAATATGTATCTTTGAATGCATAAGTAACACGTCCTGCCAAACCTTGGTTTTTATAAGGAAGTGCAGCGTCTCCGCTACCGGCCTGTGTGTTAGTATGTATTTTCTGATTGTATAGTAACAATGCGCCTACACGATGTTTTTCTGCAAACAAACGGTTGTAGTTCAATGAGCCTTCCAAATAACGTGTCATCGTTCCGCTACGTCCGATTGCGAATCCCAAAGACTCACTTCCGGTATGTACGGGGTCCCATTCACCGTCACCATTATTATCGTCATATATCAGATTGCCTTGGTCGTCTCTCCCACGGGCATGATAGAAAGTCGGTGTTTTGGAGCGGCGTTGCAAGGTAGTGTTCCACGCATCCCATGAGAATTTCAAGTTGGCAGTTAATCCCTCCAACGGTTTCCAAAGTTTACCGATATCTTGCGTAACACCGACAAGTGCTTGTGCCGAGTTCCAGAACTGTTCACGGTATCCGGGTGAACCAGCATATTCCATGGGTTGAAACCGGAATCGGTAGAAGGTCCTGAAAGTTTTCCATCAGAGTATTCTATCGGGAATGCGTTAGGGGAAGCATTGAACGTATATCCCCAAATGGCGTTATCGTTGTCACCAAATCCGGGACCAAACGATTTTTCATAGATATTAGCCAGATTGACATTCAGCACTGTGCTTTTTGGTCAGGTTGAGGTCTATATTGGCACGGAAGTTGAATTTGTTGTAATTAATAGATGAATCGTATCCATATATGTTTCCTGCATTTTTGTAGATAGAGCTTTCATTATAGAAAGAGCCTGAAACATAATATTTCACGATGTCTCCACCACCGGTGATACTTAGATTTACTCGTTGATTTTCAGCCATGTCGTCGAACAAAGCATCAAACCAGTCTACATCCGGGTAGAGATCGGGGTCACTATGTTCCCTGTATTTCTGTATGGTTTCGTCCGAATAATACTTGGTTGAAGAAGCTTCATTGTAAAGTTCCGCCCATCTTGCTGAGTCGAGCATCTTCGGACGTTTGGTAGGACTGGTAAAACCAAACTCTGTGCGTACATTGATTGCCGGCTTACCTTCTTCTCCCTTTTTAGTAGTAATCAAGATTACTCCGTTGGCACCTCGTACACCATAAACGGCAGAGGCCGAAGCATCTTTCAGAATGGAGAATGAAGCGATATCGTCTGTATCTACCAGATCAAGATCACGTTCGATGCCATCTACCAGCACTAACGGAGTGGAAGTTCCCTTAAAGGAAGATACACCACGAATGTAGAAATCCGCGGCACTATTTTTGCCGGGCTCTCCCGAACGGGTCATAGCCAACACACCGGATAACTGACCTGCCAACACATTTGAAATTGATGCTCCGGGAACTTTCAGTTTTTTGATGTCTAGCGTTGAGATAGCCCCAACAACACTTTCTTTCTTCTGGCTACCATATCCGACAACAACAACTTCGTCCAATACTTCAGTATCGGGTTGAAGAGTGACATTGATACTCTTTTGGTCTATGATTGCAATTTCCTGCTTCTTCATACCGATATAAGAGAATTCAAGTACTCCACCTACACCTTCTATCGTGATAGAATATTTACCGTCTATATCGGTCACAGCACCTACCGAACTGTTTTTTAGCCAAACAGAAGCTCCAATAATAGGTTCATTGGTATCGCTATCCCTTACTACACCGGTAATAACACGCTTTTGCTTTTTTCTGTTGAGTCGATTCAACAATATTAGTAGTAGATTCTCCTTTCACATCCTTCCATTCCTCTGCTGCAGAGGAAGAAAGCGGACAAAGAAGCAATGACAGAACAGTATACTTCAAATACCGTTGTTTACAAAAAAAATGAAATTGTCTCATGCTTTTTCTTTTAGATTTAACATTGGGTTAATTGTAGATTGAGTTAAAGGTTGAATATGTTCTTGCAGAACTTATTGCATGTTCTAAATTAAGAGTTGTTTTTCATATCATATCACATTGGTTAATTAGGTTATATTATAATAGGTAACAAATTTTGTGTGCAAAGATAACTATTTATTTGAATAACACGCAAGAATGCATATTATTTTCTTTATGAATTAAAAAAAATATTTTCGCCTTGTGTCATTCCCGAATCCCCCCAATAAGTATTTTATTGTGATTAGTATATAAAATAGGTATAATATACTACATGACTTATTAAGATAATTGATTGAATATCAATATTTAAAGTACTTATCTTGGTAGAACAATAGTACCATAATCTTCTACCAGACCGCTTCACAAGGGTTTCTCATGCAACCGTGTGCTATCGGAGTCATCCTAAAAAACTTGATAATGAGGTTGTAGACATGTAATAAGTTCTGCAAGAACTAAATAAACTAACTACTTTTTCCATATATAACAAATACATACTAAATTACTCATTCCCTCATATTTACAAACTATATGATATTCGGCAAATGTCTCTCTTTGGGAATAATTATTATTGAGTAGGGCGCAGTTTCATATTATCTTAGCTCAGTATTTTAAACCATGAATATTCCTGTATGTATACAGGAAAATCATGAAAGAGGGTAGTACTTCATTCCTCTGTGATTTGTTCGTTAAGTATTACTCATGATGATACGGTCCGCCATTCAATATCGTCATTGCCCGATAAATCTGCTCCACGAATATTAATCGGATCATCTGATGCGAAAAAGTCATTTTCGACATTGAAATCTTTTCGTTTGCTGCTTGATATACCTTTTCTGAAAATCCATAAGGGCCTCCGATAATAAAAACTAGCCGCTTATTCACCGTGTTCATTTTCCGTTTCATATAATCGGCAAATTCGAGAGAACGCATCTCTTTTCCATGTTCATCAAGTAATACGATTACGTCTCCCGGTTGGAGTGATTTCAATATCAGTTCTCCTTCTTTTTCTTTCTGCACTTCCATTGAAAGGCTTTTTGTGTTTTTTAGTTCGGGGATCACTTCCATATCAAAAGTGATATAGCGTTTGGTGCGCTGGATATAGTCATTGATGGCAGTTATATAGTGTTGTTCTACGGTTCGTCCTACGACGAGCAAGGTTGTTTTCATACGTCTACAATTCTGATTATTGCACAAAAATAGGCATTTTTTATGTTATTCTGCAATTAATGCTTACCTTTGCCTATCATTAGTTGAAAGTTTAAGCCTTTAAACTTCAACTTAAAAGCTTGTATTTATGAAAAAACGAGTGCTTGTAGGAATGACCGCTTTGCTTCTTTCTATCTCGTTGCTTATGGCGCAAGAGATACCGGCAGGAGTGATTACGGCATTTAAAAGAGGAAGCTCACAAGAGCTGAGTAAGTATATGGGGGGCAAGGTAAACCTGGTGCTCCAAGGTCGCTCGACAAACGTTGACAAACAGAAAGCAACAGCTGTGATGCAGGAATTCTTTACGAAGAATAAAGTCAGCGGATTTAACGTGAATCATCAGGGAAAACGGGATGAATCAAGTTTCGTTATTGGTACGTTGGCTACTACCAGAGGAAACTTCCGTGTGAACTGCTTCCTGAAGAAAGTGCAGAATCAATATTTAATACATCAAATAAGAATTGACAAGATCAATGAATAAGGAAAAAGAACTGATCGACAAGCTGATCGATCTTGCTTTTGCAGAAGATATAGGGGATGGGGATCATACCACCCTTTCATGTATTCCCGCTACTGCTATGGGAAAATCAAAATTGCTTATCAAAGAAGCCGGTGTGTTGGCAGGTATCGAAGTAGCCAAAGAAATCTTCAATCGTTTCGATCCTACGATGAAAGTCGAGGTATTTATCAACGATGGAACGGAAGTGGAACCGGGTGATGTGGCAATGCTGGTAGAAGGAAAAGTGCAGTCACTACTTCAGACTGAACGCCTGATGCTGAACGTGATGCAACGTATGAGTGGTATAGCGACAATGACCCGCAAATACGCTAAGAAATTGGAAGGTACCCGTACTCATGTGTTAGATACGCGTAAGACAACTCCCGGAATGCGTATCCTCGAAAAAATGGCAGTAAAGATTGGCGGTGGTGTAAATCATCGTATCGGACTTTTCGACATGATTCTCTTGAAAGATAATCACGTGGATTTTGCCGGAGGTATTGATAAAGCTATTACCCGTGCCAAAGAATATTGTAAAGAAAAGGGCAAAGATCTGAAAATCGAAATTGAAGTTCGAAACTTTGATGAACTGCAACAAGTTCTCGACTTGGGTGGTGTGGACCGTATCATGTTTGATAACTTCACTCCCCTGAAATGACAAAGAAAGCAGTAGAGATGGTAGCAGGCAAATACGAAACCGAATCTTCGGGCGGTATCACCTTTGATACCCTCCGTGAGTATGCCGAATGTGGCGTAGACTTCATCTCGGTAGGGGCTTTGACTCATTCAGTGAAAGGACTGGATATGAGTTTCAAGGCATGCTGATTATAAGCGGTAAACGATAAACAGTAAACGGTGAACGATAAACAGTCAATGGTGAATACTTTGCAGCACGGTAGTGTATAGTGCTGTTCATTGTTTACCGTTTATCGTTCACCTTTTCTTTTTCTCCATTTATTATTTATCGTCTCTTTAACTTCTTTTAGCAATATTCATTGCAGCATTCCTCAAATTCTTGCGTCTAATGGTCAAACGACGCAGACATACGTTCGATTTTTAAAAAAAGGTAATTGACTTGGAAAACGAGATAGAACTGATAAAGGGCTGTCGGGCAGGAAAGGATTCAGCCCGAAAGGAACTTTACACCCTCTATTCCAAACAGATGCTGGCGGTATGTTTCCGCTATACGGGCGATATGGATGCGGCGCACGATGTACTGCATGACGGTTTCATCAAGATTTTTACCAACTTCTCGTTCCGGGGCGAATCTTCGCTTAGCACATGGATTACCCGGGTAATGGTCACCCAGTCGCTCGATTATTTGCGGCGTAAGAAACGAGTCAGTCAGTTGGTAGTGCATGAAGAGCAGCTTCCCGATATACCTGATATATCGGACTCGGGAGGAGGGGCTGGAATCTCCGAAGAGCAATTGATGGCTTTTATTGCCGAATTGCCGGATGGTTGCCGAACCGTTTTCAACCTTTATGTGTTTGAAGAGAAGTCGCACAAGGAGATAGCCAGGATGCTTCATATTAAAGAGCACTCGTCTACTTCGCAGTTACACCGGGCCAAGTATTTATTAGCAAAAAGAATTAAAGAGTATAGAAATCATGAAGAAAGAAAATGATGAAATAACCGATCTGTTTCGCACTCGTCTCGCTGATGCCGGGATGAATGTTCGGGATGGCTTTTGGGAAGAGCTCTCGCAGGAGATTCCTGTGGCTTGCCAGCAACGTCGTCGGTTACTACTCTTCCGTGTAGCAGCTGCGGCATCTGTGTTGCTTGTCTTGGCGGCTTCATCGGCTACCTTCTTATATCTTTCTCCAAAAGAGGAAATGGAAGAAGCATTTACAAAGATAGCCGTGACGAATGGAGGACAGATGGATGGAGATGGAATACGCGTCAATCAGTTGCCGTTGCCGGTAGAACCGGTGTTGCCGAAACCGGCTCCGAAATCTTACGGTATGCTGTCTCAATACACGGAGGAAGAAGATTCGCTTTCCATTACCTTCTCTATGTCGTTCTCTTTCTCGGCTACGACTTCCATCGGAAATGGAAATCGATATGGAAACCAAGGCCATAATGGCTATTGGCAGGCAACGAATGGTAATACGGAATCATCGGATTCGCGAAAAGAACAATATGAAACGGGCGAATCAGTAGTCCGGAAGATCTCTACAAAGAAAAACCGCTGGGCGATGAAAGCCCAAGTTGGTACGGCATTTCCAGCAGAGGATGGTGTCTATAAAATGCCGGTTTCTGTAGGTGTAACCGTAGAACGGAAATTAAATGATTATCTGGGTATTGAAACCGGATTGCTTTATTCAAATCTCCGCTCGGCAGGGCAGCATTTACATTATCTTGGTATTCCCGTCAAAATTAACGTGACATTGTTGGATACAAAAAAAGTTGACCTTTACGCTACAGTAGGAGGAATTATAGATAAATGCATTGCCGGTGCACCGGACAACAGTTTTAAAGAAGAACCTGTCCAACTGGCTGTGACCGCTGGTATTGGAATTAATTATAAGATAAATGATCGACCTCGCGCTTTTTGCCGAACCGGGTGTTTCTCATCATTTCAAAACTGATTCGAAACTAGCTACGGTACGCACGAAACGGCCGACTAATTTTAATTTACTTTGCGGACTTCGCATGACGTATTAATCCTTATGAAAATGAAAAAAACACTACTAATGCTGTGGATGGCTGTTTGCCTGATCGTATCCTTTACAGGATGCGGCAGCGAAGAAATGGATTATAACAATCCGGATGTTACCCTTTTTGTGAAGCAATTGAAGACGGGTACGTATAAGATGAAGAATGACAAAGGAGTGGTGGAGGTCCCTCATTTTACGGAAGAGGATATTCCCGAACTTTTGAAATATGCGGAAGATCTGACAATTATTCCTTCTTTTCCGTCGGTTTATAATATGAACAACGGTAAGATTCGGTTGGGTGAGTGTATGCTTTGGGTGATTGAGTCTATCCGTCAGGGCACACCTCCGTCATTAGGTTGCAAAATGGTATTGGCGAATGCTGAGAATTATGAAGCACTCTATTTCCTGACAGACGAAGAAGTACTTGATGCTGCCGCTTGCTACCGTCGTTGGTGGGAAGAAAGACAATACCCGAAGACGCGGTGGACGATTGACCCGTGTTACGATGAACCGCTTTGTGGTACAGGGTATCGCTGGTGGTAAAAAAGAGGAGAATCTTCGGGAAATAAAAAAACAATAAAAATGAGGAAACGTTTATTTATATCGGCAGTATCACTGCTGCTGACAGTGGTATGCTATGCCCAGTGGTCTGTACAGGATTCACTCAAATTGCAGAAGCTATTGGAGAGCAGTGAGGAGTTGAAGCTGAATCCGAAAGCAGTTAGGCAGATTGATTTCGGCAGTGCGGTGGGTACTCCCCGGATGTCGGAGGAGAAAAGCTGGATGCTGCCTGATGAATCGCTTCCCGAAGCATTGCCTAAACCAAAGGTAGTTCTTTCTTTGATGCCATATAAGGCTAATACCCGTTTTAATTGGGATCCGGTTTATCAAAAAAAAAGATAAGGGTGGATAAGAATACATGGCGGGGAGATCCTTTCTATGAGATTCGACAGCAAAGATCGTATACCAACTGGGCACGGAATCCGATGGCAAAAGGTATACGGAAGTCTTTAGAGGAAATACAGGCGAGCGGAGTACGGTTCCGTCAGTTAAGTGAACGTGCCAATGGGATGATGGTGAATTCGGTGGTGACGGATAGTCCTATTCCTTTGTTTAGTGGGAGTGGAGTGTATATCAATGGTGGAACTATCGGCGGACTTGACCTGATGGCTGTCTTTACAAAGAACTTCTGGGATAAGAAAGGAAGAGATCGTCGTGAACGTACGCTGGAAGTTTTGAGAACTTATGGAGATTCTACCACTGTGTTGATAAATAAACCAATCGAACAGATTATCCGTTGAGGGTGTTTATATAAATGTGCTAATGTCGCGATACGACAATATACTGACTAGGGAATGTTTGTAATTGAATAATTTATATATTTGTATATTGTTGTATTAGCGCATTAGTAATTTAACTGGTTATTCTAGCCGGTATCTTAGTATATTAACACATAGATAAATTATTGGTTATGAATAGAATTACTTCTCTTCTGGGTATTCGGTATCCTATTATTCAAGGTGGTATGGTGTGGTGCAGCGGTTGGAGGCTTGCTTCCGCAGTGAGTAACGCTGGTGGTTTGGGACTGATTGGTGCAGGTTCTATGCATCCGGAGATTTTACGCGAGCATATTCGCAAATGCCGTGTAGCTACAGAGTTTCCTTTTGGTGTGAACATTCCTTTGATGTATCCGCAGATAGAAGAAATCATGAATATTGTGGTAGAAGAGGGAGTGAAGATTATTTTTACCTCTGCCGGAAATCCGAAAACGTGGACTGGGTGGTTGAAAGAGCGTGGAATAACGGTTGTTCATGTTGTTTCTTCTTCCCGTTTTGCTGTAAAATGTGAGGAGGCTGGGGTAGATGCAGTGGTAGCGGAAGGTTTCGAAGCCGGCGGACATAACGGGCGTGAGGAAACTACTACTTTTTGTTTGATTCCTGCTGTACGTGAAGCAACGACTTTACCTTTGATTGCAGCGGGAGGTATCGCTACGGGAGAAGGAATACTGGCTGCTATGGTATTAGGGGCTGAAGGTGTTCAGATAGGAACTCGTTTTGCATTGACTGATGAGAGTTCTGCAAGTCCGCTATTCAAGGAATATTGTTTGAGTCTGGGTGAGGGGGATACTAAGTTGCTGTTGAAAAAATTAGCTCCGACTCGTCTTGTGAAAAATAGTTTCCGGGAAGCTGTAGAGAAGGCCGAAGATAGTGGAGCTTCTATGGAAGAATTAAGAACTTTATTGGGACGGGGGCGTGCCAAAAAAGGCATCTTTGAAGGAGATCTTGAAGAAGGAGAACTGGAAATAGGACAAGTATCGTCGATAATTTCCCGTCAGCAGCCTGTGGCAGAGGTCATGAAAGAATTAGTGGAAGCTTGTCAACGGGCAGCGAAAAAAAGGTATCTTTAAGCATATCTTTAGGTTTTTATACTATGACAAAGATACATTTTCGTCCTTACAATCCCAACCAAACCGTGCTTTTTTCCTCCAAGAATTGACGAGGATATTGCAGAGCATGATCCAGTTCGGATGGTTGACGCTCTGGTTGAGAGCCTGAACCTTGAAAGTTTCAGGAAGTTGTATAAGGAATGCGGGCGCAGCCCTTACCATCCCAGGATGATGCTCAAGGTCGTTCTGTATGCCTATATGAACAACATCTACTCCTGCCGGAAAATCGAAAAGCTCCTTCACCGTGACATCCATTATATCTGGCTTGCCGGATATGAGAAACCGGATTTCATCACCATCAACCGTTTCCGCAACCGGATGAAGAATGAAATCAACGAGGTGTTTACCCAAACCGTACTCCTTCTCTCTTCCAAAGGCTTCATCAGCTTGAATGTGGAATACATTGACGGGACAAAGATTGAATCCAAAGCCAACAAGTATACTTTCGTCTGGCGAAAAACGGTTGAGCGGAACCGTGAACGTCTGATGAAGAAGATACATATCCTGCTAGGACAGATAGACAATGTCATCGTTCAGGAGAACTCCTCGGAAAGCAATGAGGAAATAGAATTCACTCCGGCCATGCTGACCGAAATGGCGGGAGAATTGCGTCAGGCACTTGAACAGGTTCCTGAACCCTCCACGAAAGAGGAAAAGGCTGCGTGAAAAAAAGAAACGCAAACAGCTCAAGGAGCTGGAAGAGCACAGGGACAAGCTGCAGGAATACGACAACCATCCGGACACGCTGCAGGACAGGAATTCCTATTCCAAAACAGACAATGACGCTACTTTCATGAGAATGAAGGAGGATGCCATGCGTAACGGCCAGACAAAGCCCGGTTACAACCTTCAGATCGGCACCGGGAACCAGTTCATTACCGACTTTGCACTCTTCCCGAACCCTACGGATACACTGACCCTGATACCTTTCCTGCAATCCTTCTCAAGCAGATATGACCGGCTGGCCCATACGGTGGTTGCCGATTCCGGCTACGGTTCTGAGGAGAATTACCGCTTCATGTCAGAAAACGGTATGGAAGCCTACGTCAAGTACAACTACTTCCACATGGAACAGCGGCCGAGATTCAAACCGGACCCGTTCAAGGCCGAAAACTTCTACTACAATGAAGAACAAGACTTTTGTATCTGCCCCATGGGACAGAAGATGCAAAGGATAGGGACTAGACATGTGAAAACAGCATCCGGATATGTCAGCGAAAATGCCAGGTACAGAGCCATCAGATGTGAAGGCTGTCCGCTAAGATGCCGATGTTTTAAAGCAAAGGGGAACAGAACGATAGAGTTGAATCACAGACTCAGAAAATACAAGCAAAAAGCCAAAGAGTTGCTCTGCTCAGAGGAAGGGCTGAAACACAGAGGACAGAGATGCATAGAACCGGAAGCCGTGTTCGGACAAATGAAAAACAATATGAATTACAAACGTTTCCGCCATTTTGGAAAGGATAAGGTCTTCATGGACTTTGCCTTCTTTGCCATTGCCTTCAATATAAAAAAGATGTGTGCAAAAATAACTAAAGAAGGTATGGATTGGCTGATTAGACCGTTTTATGAGCTTACAGTTGTTCTATTTAGATGTTGCGAACGCATAAATCAAAGAAGACCTTTTCTGCACTATTATAAGTTTCTTGCCATTTTCCCATATATAAATATACGCGTGATTCCATAGCATCTACCGATATAGTTGAAAAACGATATGAGTATTGTTTCTCCCACTCTTTGCAATGGATCAATTTACGAGCTGATTCAATATCATTTAAAATCGCTGTATATACTTCACTAACAGTATTACGGGACGGAGTTTTTTCCAAATCAATATCTAACTTTATTGGAATTGCTTTAGTTTCCGGAGCTCCGTCTTTTGTATATGGTTGTCCGTAAAGATTCACTAATAGAAAATGCATATATCCTCTAAGTAGATATGCTTCTCCTACAAGTTGATCGATGTCTTCCTGAGTTCCTTCTGTTATTTTATCTCTATTATCTATTATGGCGTTGGCATAATAGATAATGCTATAATAATTGCTCCAAGCAAATTCACGTGTACCGGGAATAGGATTAGAGTCGTTCCATTTCTCAATTTCCGAATAATAGTTTTGATCATATTCATTATCTCTGATTGTCACCTCATCGGTACGAAATTCAGTAACTCCTCTGTCGAAGAGAGGCTGGGAATATGCTTCTGTTAGCAATGCCCGATATTCTGATAGAGTATTTGGAATTACTTTTCCTATAGGTTGGATATCTAAAAAACTATCACAGGAAGTTATTAATAGGCTTCCCAATAATGCAAAAGTAATATATAATTTCTTAGTCATGCTTATTCTTTTTTAGAAGTTTAGGCTTAAATTGAATGTCACTGATTTTGCAATGGGAGTTGCATACAGATTTCCCATTGATTCAGGGTCCAGATAATTCTTGTAGCTGGAACCGAATACAAATAAGTTACGTGCCTCTACAGCGACGGTTGCTCCGTTGATGTTTATTCTGTTTAGTAACTTTGAAGGAATCTGGTAAGCTAAACGTATATTTTGCAAACGTATATAATTTAACTTTTTGACCCAAATATCTAAGGAGTTGTAAATACGTGGTTGATCAAACAACAAACTATATTCTGCAGGATTAGAAGCAGCTGTCAATATGGCGGGGAATTTTCCATTTTTGTTTTCAGGAGTCCATCTATCCAGAATATCCCGATTGGTATTGCGGCTCGCATCAAATTTTGTCAGACTGTAAGAAGGTGTTGTTTTTACATAAGCCCCAAAATTATAGGAGAAGTTCAAGTTCAATTCCCAACTCTTATAATTAAAGGTATTCATAAATCCTCCGGTATATGGAGCGTCGGATGTTCCTATATAGCTATAGAATTCTCTTTCTTCAAGAGTTGATACTTGAGGAGTATAGATTCCGATTCCCCATTCGTCTATTGCTACTTTATATAAATCTTCAAGAAACATGCTTTTTCCGTTCTTTGCCTTTACGCGAATACGTCCGGTTTCAGAATCAATGCCATCAGTCTTCAAAGCAAAAATAGCTCCGACAGGATAACCTTCAAGACTGGGAGTTTCTTGTGAATCCGGAGTATTAATTTTCAGTACTTTATTTTGGTTATATGCAAAATTGAATGTTGTGTACCATGAAAATTTTTTGGTGGTAATATTGCGTGTTTGCAGATTTATTTCTACTCCTTTATTCTCCATGCTGGCCCAATTAATCGTCATTGTTTCAAATCCGTTTTCTAACGGCAGAAGTTTTTTCCCAATCAGGTCCGTTCCTTTTCTATAGTAATAGTCTACACTTAAATTGATTGCCTGGTTTAATACGGAGAAATCTAATCCAAGGTTATATGAAGCAGTTTTTTCCCAACGTAATTTGCTGTTGGGAGCACCTTCTATTTGGATAGTTTGTTCTTTGTCATATCCGGGTAAGAGTCCTACATTGTCATAGGATCCTACTAGGAATGGTGAAGTAGTTTTATCGATATTTCCTTGCAGACCGTAAGAAAGACGAATTGCCAGGTTATCAATCCATTTGTATCGTTGTATAAAAGGTTCATTGGAGGCACGCCACATACCACTAATTGAATAAATTGGTAAATAGCGATATTTCTTATCTACTCCGAAAAGATCAGAGCCATCCATACGTACACTTCCCCCTATCGTATAGCGGCTCATGAATGAATATGAACCTGTAGTATAGAAGGACGCAAAAGCATTTTCTTGATAAGTTTTAGTATGTAGTTTATATTTCTCTGCATCCTTGTCATTTCTGATATTCAGTGGCTTTGTTGTCAATGTTTTGGGATCATAACCATATCCGGCTGTAAATTGAGTGTTATACCAGTTCTTTCTTATTTCAGAACCTGCCATTATTTGAATATCATGGATATCATTGAATGTATTTTTGTATTCTCCTTGTACTTTCCATGTAATTTGAGAAGTCGTAGCATTATTTACAGTATGCATTCCTCCTTTGGGAACAATGTATTGATTTTCGTCATAGCTACTATCTTCGCGTATGTTACGCATATTGAATGTATTTTCTCCTACATATTGTTCCTGAGAAGATTGATCCCATTGAATACCAACTTGAGAACTGAGTTTCCATTGATCGTTAAAACGTAGTTCTGTGTCGAAGATTGAATTGAATGAAGAAATGATTGTTTCATTATCTGTATTTTCTCGTTCTTCAAAGATATTAAATCCACGTTTTAAGTCAGGTTCATCTCCAGGGAGGATATCATAATCATATTGGTAGTTGTGCTCTGCATCATACGGATAAAAATAGGGATTGGCCGTACGAGAGTAGAATACAGGATTGGAATAACCATACTTATCAGATACAAAGTTTTGATTCTTTCGTCTGTTGGCGAAAATAGAGACACCAATTTTTAATATTTTGTTGATTTGATAAGAAGTCTTACTTGTCAGATTGAAACGTGTCATACTAACTCCCGGTACATTACCATTTTCTTTGGAGTAGCCTAATGAGTTGTAATACGTTGTTTTCTCTGTGCCTCCTGAAATACTTATATTGTATTCTTGTGTGAAAGCATCTCTAAATAATATATCATTCCAATCAGTCTGCATCGTTTTTAATTGATTGATAGCATTCTGAGCTTCGGGGGATAATCCCTCCCAACCATTTTGCAGATATTGATTCATTAAATTGTATTTATTCAAAATGGTTGCAACGCCACCTTTGTTGGGATATATGCTTTGATTGCTTTTTAATAATTGTAGTTCTAGATCTACTTTTTCTTGTGAATTTAACAAATTCAGACGGGAAGTGTCTAGATTAGGAGTATAAGTTAATTTCGTGTTGAAATTAATGATTGGTTTTCCTGTTCTTCCACGTTTGGTTGTAACTACGATGACACCATTAGCAGCACGTGCGCCATAAATTGCAGTAGCGGCAGCGTCTTTCAAGATAGTGATACTTTCTATGTCATTTGGACTTAATCCAGCAATAGATGATTGTTGCATATTGACGATATCATTATCTGTTGCATCATCTAATTTAGGAATATCTGTTCCTTCTAAGGGCATACCGTCTAATACCCATAGCGGGTCCTGGGTTCCATTTAAAGAAGCCGTTCCCCGAATACGGATACGTGCCGGAGCTCCTGGTGCACCTGAAGTTGTTGTGACGGCTACGCCGGCGATTTGTCCGGTTAGTGCTTGGTCGATACTTTTATTCGCTCCGATCATGGCATCAGATAATTCTACCTTTGCAATAGCTGCCGTTAATTTTCGACGTTCTAATGTCTGGTATCCCGTTACTACCACATCCGCCAGAGTATGTGCCGAAGGTTGTAGTACAATACGGTAGTTTTTTTTATTTCCTTGCAATATAATCGCTTGTTCTTCGAACCCAATATAGCTGCAATGAATACGAGTCACTTTTTCCGGAACGGAAATAGAAAACTTACCGTCAATATCAGTGATAGTACCCAAAGAGGTTTGTGATACTCCGGCTTTTTTCAGATCATCGGCGTGAACATATACAGAAGCACCAATTAGCGGTTCATTGTCTTCACCAGAAATGACAACACCAGTTATCGTGTGGTTGGTAGCACTGGCAAAAACCAGTGCATTCACAAATAAGCATATAATAATGCACAAAAATTTGATTCTCATTAATTGTAAGATAGTTTAATTAACAGGTTTGTTTTACTTGATTCCCAAAGCGGTATTAATACGTAAAATCATATCTTCATAATGATAACGTGTAGCGGTATCGGAAGTCCCCAGACGATTTTGCAATAACTTCTTGATACGCAATAATTCACCACGTTTTACAGAAATGGCGTCTGAAATGCGGTTAAGTTGACTTCCGTAAAAATTGAGCACACGTGGAGCACCCATCCGGTCTTCCTGACGAAGTGCACGTTGTTCGGCAGCGTAACAGCTACAGAAAGGAGTAGCGTGGTCAAGCAAAAAATGTTCGTTGGCGATCTTCTTGTTGATTTTTACAGCTTCGGGCTCTGCGGCAGCTGTAAGTAATGCATCCAGAAAGTTTTTCTGCAAAGAGCGTTCCATAACGTTAGGGATACCTCCTCGTTCAGTAATACCGAAAATATTTTTGTGAAGTCCGTCCATTAGTTCAACTACCGTGAATGCTTTCTTACCGTTGACGGATTCATTCTCAATCATACGCATTAGGCGGGTATTGCCTAGTAAATCCCAAAGAATATAGGCTTGTGCATTCTTAAGGATTTGAGTGGGTGCATTTTCTTGCTTTCCGATCGGAGTGTTGCGGAGCAGATAAGTATATTGCCCGACTTCCGTATCAAATAACCATTTAGGATATGTCAGGACTTCATCCATTAGGAATTTCAGGGCTGCCTGTTGCTTTTCTTTTTCAACAAATGTGTAGGTTTTCACTCCGTCGCCTACTATGGTGTTTTCAATATAGATACCACCGATATTGGCCAATACATGATAAAGATAGTTGTTCCATTGGTTGATAACCGCGTAGTATAGGCGGGAAGCTTCTTCATAAGTCTGTCCTTTCTCACCGGTAGTAGTCCATTGAAGGATTTGTGGAACGATACGTTTCAAGTTAGCAATGCCAAGTTGTGACGAACGAACCGGGTCGTCTCCCAAATCTTCGTTCTGGGCACGCGGGTCTACGGCATCACGTACATCCTGTGCTTCACTATATTTATAAAGACGGTCAGTATGTTTGCTCAAGAAATCGATAAAATATCCTTTTCTTCTTCCGGAGTATTCTTTCCGTACCAACGATAACCATATTCGATAGCAAACATATCGTATGGACCGATATGCGGAGAAAGAACTTTCACGCCATCTCCAGGCTGTGCGATATAATTGAAACGTGCATAATCCATAATAGACGAAGCAGTCGAATTCATTCGGGAAGTGAATGCCGCAGAACGCAATGAGTCTGTTGGGAATGCCCATGAACCCATCATGTTGTGACGTAATCCTAGTGAGTGACCTACCTCATGGCAAGCAACAAAACGAATGGCATCCCCCATTAACGAATCAGGTAATTGTACGCTGCGAGCTTCCGGACAAACAGTTCCGGTCTGGACAGTAATCCATTCACGTACCATAGAAAGCACATTGTGCCACCACATAATATCAGCTTCCAGGATTTCTCCGGAACGGGGATCTAACAGAGAAGGTCCCATTGCGTTTTTCTTTTCTGATGCAGCATAAGTCAGTACCGAGTAATTGACGTCATCCATGTCTACATGCATACTGTCTGTGATTTCTTTAGCGATAATTGCATTTTTGAAACCGGCTTTTTCGAAAGCAGTCTGCCAGTCTTCTATTCCTTTCTTTATGTATGACCGCCATTGATAAGGAGTCGAATTATCGATGTAGAACACAATTGGCTTAATAGGTTCTACTGTCTGACCTTTTAGATATGCTTCCCGGTCTTCTGGTTTGGGTTCCATACGCCAACGGGTAATATATTGTTTCTTATCCGTTCCTTGTTGTGCGTCACTGAAACTTAATAACGGATTCGTGAAATAACCGACCTTCTGATTGTCGAATCGTCCCATCATCGGCTTCTCGGGCAATAAGAGAATAGAAGAACTAACTTCCACCGTCACATATACGCTTGTCGTTCCTTCTGTCACTTTAGTGGTCAGCTCAGAAGTTGCTACAACGTTGTTAGGGAAAGATTTGATCGACAAAATACGTGATAGGTTCTTGATAGCGGAAGTCCCTAAATTAATGTTTGTAAAAACATTATTGATACTGGTTTCCGTACCATCGTAAATATCATTCACCTTGATCACCAATGCAGTGGAGTCCTGATTGATAGCTTCTATTTTGAAAGCGGCAATCAGTGGCGAGATAAAATTATCCTTTACCGAACGGAAGATAGCGTCCGTTTGGGGGGCCAGAGGTAATGGACGTTGTTGGCGTAACATTAGTTTGCCCGTCGCTTTGTCCCATTCCATACTAACCATTTGGTTTTCATAGTTTACTCCGCGGTTTACACCCGCATCATTAAGTTCGGCAGGTACCCGTTGCAGTTTATTGACAATTAATAAATCACGTCCTAAAAGTGATGTAGGAATTTCAAAATAATAATCGTTCTTTTTTTGATGAACAGCAAACATTCCTTTGGTAATTTTGCTACCTTCCACAAGCTTTTCGTAGTCGCTTTTGGTTTTCTCCTCTTGCTCTGGTTTCTTCTTTCTCTTTTTAAACCAACTCTGATTTTCTGTAGCAGGGATAGTTGCAGATGTTGAGTGTGTTTCTCCACTCATCAATATACATGCAATGACCGCTGCCATTACCTTTACATACATTCTCATTGAGTCCTTTTATGTTTAATTATTATTAAAATCGGGCACAAAAGTACTAATATAAATAACATAATTGCTACAGATTTGCAATGAATATAATAATAAAAAGGATTATTAACTAGTATTTCCGCTTATCATTCCTTTCGGATATTTCGTAGTTTAGTGGGAATAGTGTACATTTGCGGGAGTAAAAAGTGAATGGAATGATGAGACGATATATCACCACTTTGATGTTGGCTTGCTGCATCGGAGGATATGGGCAAGAAAAGAAGCAAGCCACCTTTGTACCACCTTTTGACTTTCCTCTTACATTGAGCGGAAACTTGGAGAAATCCGTTCTAATCACTTCCACGGCGGACTGGATTTTAAGACAGGCGGAGTTATCGGTAAACCCGTTCGTGCATTGGCAGAAGGCTATATTTCACGTATTCGCGTCACGAATGGTTCGGGCTATGTACTTGATGTCTGCTATCATAACGGTTATTCTACTATCAATCGTCATTTGAGCGGTTTTGTTTCCCCTATTGCCGAAAGGGTGGAGAAACTGCAATATGAAGAAGAAAGCTGGGAAGTAGAGATTGTTCCCGAACCGGATGAGTATCCAGTAAAAGCCGGACAACAAATAGCATGGAGTGGGAATACCGGATATTCGTTCGGTCCGCATCTTCACCTGGATGTATTTGAAACGGAATCGGGAGATTATATTGACCCTATGCCTTTCTTTCAATCGAAAATAAAAGATACGCGTGCTCCGAAAGCGGATGGCATTCTATTTTTTCCACAACTGGGTAAAGGAGTAGTGGATGGAAAGCAAGAGAATAAAGTGATTCTTCCGAACACCGGACGTCCGGTGGAAGCATGGGGTGTGATAGGTACAGGCATCAAGGCGTATGACTATATGGATGGAGTGAGCAATCATTACGGAGTGTATTCTGTAGTGCTTACAGTAGATGAGAAAGAAGTATTCCGCAGTACTGTCGATCGTTTCTCACAAGAAGAAAACCGGATGATTAACTCTTGGACTTGCGGGCAATATATGAAATCCTTCATCGAGCCGGGAAATACATTACGTTTATTAAAGGCATCGAACACTAATCGTGGTTTGGTGACTATTGATGAAGAACGCGATTATCGCTTCTTGTATACTCTGAAGGACGTTTTTGGCAATACTTCTAAATATAGTTTCACGGTTAGGGGGCGAAAACAACCGCTTGAGCCATTGCAACATCGCGAAAAGTATTTCTTTGCGTGGGATAAGGTAAACTATCTGCAAGAGCCGGGTTTGAATCTGGTTGTTCCCAAAGGAATGTTATATGACGATGCCCCCCTTAATTATCAAGTAAAAGCTGATAGCGGTGCTGTTGCGTTTACATATCAGTTAAATGACAAACCGATTCCGCTTCATGCAAGCTGTGAATTGCGTATTGGCTTACGTAGAAAGCCAATAACTGATACTACAAAATATTATGTAGTCCGTGTCACCCCGAGAGGAGGAAAATATAGTGTCGGTGGAAAGTATGAAGACGGATACATGAAGGCATCTATTTGTGAATTGGGAACTTATACGGTTGCCATTGACACAATTCCGCCTGAAATTATTCCTGTTAATAAGAAGCAGTGGGGAAGAAACGGAAAGATTGTCTATCGTTTGAAAGACAAAGGAACGGGAATTGCTTCCTACCGTGGAACGATTGACGGCGAATATGCACTTTTCGGACGACCGAATATTGTGAAATCGTATTGGGAATGTGTACTTGATCCGAAGCGTGTGAAGAAAGGTGGAAAACATATCGTTGAATTTACGGTAACTGATTATTGCGGAAATGAAACCGTATCCCGTGAAAGTTTTATCTGGTAAATTATTAAAAGAAAATCATATATGAAGAAAAGACTTATTTTTTGTGCTGCTCTATTCCTGGCGGCAGTGGCGGATACTTTCGCCTGTACTAATTTAATTGTCGGCAAGAATGCATCGACTGATGGTTCGACTATCGTTTCCTATTCTGCCGACTCGTATGGCCTATTCGGAGAACTTTATCATTATCCGGCTGCTACCTATCCAAAAGGGACGATGTTGAAAGTTTATGAATGGGATACCGGCAAGTATCTGGGAGAAATAGAGCAGGCACGCCAGACTTACAATGTAGTCGGTAATATGAATGAATATCAGGTTACCATTGGTGAGACAACTTTCGGCGGACGTCCGGAATTGGCCGATTCTACAGGGATTATCGATTACGGAAGTCTGATTTATATCGGTTTGCAACGTTCGCGTACAGCTCGCGAAGCGATTAAGGTGATGACTGATTTGGTACAGCAATACGGCTATTACAGTGAAGGGGAATCCTTTACTATTGCCGATCCGAACGAAATATGGATTATGGAAATGATTGGTAAAGGTCCCGGCATCCGTGGAGCAGTTTGGGTAGCTGTACGTGTGCCCGATGATTGTATCTCGGCCCACGCCAACCAATCACGCATTCATCAGTTCGATATGAACGACAAGGAGAATTGTATATACTCGCCGGATGTCGTATCTTTGCCCGTGAGAAAGGCTATTTCAGTGGTGTGAATAAGGATTTCAGCTTTGCCAATGCGTATGCACCGTTGGATTTCGGAGCCCGTCGTTTCTGTGAAGCTCGTGTGTGGAGCTATTTCAATAAATTTACAGATAACGGTAAAGATTATCTTCCTTATATAGAAGGAAAGACTAATACTCCGATGCCTCTTTTTGTGAAGCCGAAGCATAAGCTTTCCGTGCAAGATGTAAAAGATATGATGCGTGACCATTATGAAGGAACGCCGCTTGATATTTCCAATGATTTCGGGGCAGGTCTTTACAAGACTCCCTATCGTCTTTCTCCTCTGAATTTTAAAGTAGGCGACCGGGAATATTTCAACGAACGTCCGATTTCCACTCAACAAAGCGGGTTTGTATTTGTTGCACAGATGCGTGCCAATAAACCGGATCCGATAGGCGGTGTGCTTTGGTTTGGAGTGGATGATGCGAATATGGCGGTGTTCACACCTGTTTATTGCTGTGCAACTAAAGCTCCGGTATGTTACACACGTGTGGATGGAGCAGATTATATCACTTTCTCCTGGAATTCCGCTTTCTGGATTTTCAACTGGGTGTCTAATATGGTTTATCCCCGTTACAGTTTGATGATTGATGATGTACGTGCAACTCAAAAAGAACTGGAAACGACTTTCAATAATGCTCAGGAGGGCATAGAAGAAATGGCTGCCAGACTTTTGGCTAAAGATAAGTCTGCTGCAGTTGAATTTTTGACGAATTATACCAATATGACGGCTCAGAGTACTTTCGATACTTGGAAACAATTAGGCACATTCCTGATTGTGAAGTATAACGACGGAGTAGTGAAACGAGTAAAGGACGGTAAGTTTGAACGTAATTCTATCGGACAGCCTGCCGGTGTTATTCGTCCGGGGTATCCGAAAGAGTTTCTGGAAGAATATGTGAAGCAGACAGGAAAAAGATATGAAGTGCCGGAATAATAGTTGTTTTAGTTGTTATTAAATCATATATAATGTCCACATCATTTCTGCTTTGCGGGTGATGTGGATTTTTATTATGTTGATAATCAGTAATGTATTTGCCATGTATTTGTCCATTCCAAATATTTGGATTCTTTTCTGCTGCTGCCTATCTTTGCCTTATTCTATTTCAAACACCAACTACTATGCGAATCATCTTTATTATATATTACTTGCTTATCACATTACTCTTTGTTTCTTGCCAAGAGTCATCATCTGTTGAAGTAGAGAGGGAAAAGATAGCCTCTCTGTTACAGAAGGGTGACAGTTGCCGTCAGGTTGGTAATGAGGAAAATTCAATAGCTTTCTATTATCGTTCGTTGGAATTAGCTAAGCAAACGGGAGAACAATTGTTGGAAGCGGCTGCTAGTGATCGTCTCGGAATTGTTTATTTATATCGTGAACTTTATTATGATGCACTTGATTTATTTCGGCAAAGTGCGTCGATTTATGCATTGACGGGAGAAAATATCCGGTTGGCATTGGCATTGCGTAATATAGGGCGTACGAACTTGGTGTTGCATCATTCCGATAGCATAGCCTGTTATTATGAGCAGGCTATTGAGGTGGCTTCCCGCTTGGAAGATAAGAAGTTACTGCATACTATATCCAAAGAACTGGAAGCTATCTATTCAAAGGCGGGATTTTACGATTATTCACCTCGTCTGATGTTGAAGTGTTTGGATAGCGTATCTGATGACGATTTTTCCAATTTGCTTGCAGGGGAGTACTATATCGGTATGAATAATGCCGAAGAAGCGAGAATTTGGTTGAAGAAAGCTGTTCAGACGAGCGATATGTATATATGTTCGAGTGCATATCAGCTTTTATATGAAATTGAGAAGAGAACCAATCATCCGGACATTGCCGTTAAGTATGCCGAATATTATATCCAGTGTAAAGATTCGCTTGATAAACAGATTTCGGTTTCTTCGACGATTCGTGCTTTAGGACAGAATTATGAAAAAGAACGTCTTAAATGGGAGAATCAGCAATTGCAGAATGAGCAACTTCGAAAGCGTATGTATTATTTGATCATTCTGTCAATTTCATGTTGCTTGCTGGTAGTAGGGTTGGTTTTGTATTATCGGGAGAAGTGGAAGAAAGAGAAGGTATTGGCTGGTGTTATGAAACGTTTACGTGACAATGAGCGTCAAATAGAGAATTACACAGCTGTAATAGAAAAGAATAGGCGTATTATCAGTGATTTGAAAGGAACTCAGCAGAAGAATGCGTTACTGTTACGTGAAGAAAAGAACAAATCTATAAATTATGAGAATCTGCAACATGAGAATTTGTTGTTGATGAAACAACTGCATATATTGCATTCCGATAGGGAAGGATTGTTACAGCAACTTCAAATGGGAACCAACTCATCTATTTCTTCACAACGGATTACCGCTTTCACACAACTTTGGCTATTGAAAAGTGAACCTTATTATGGAATCATAGAGACACAAGAAGAATGGAACCGATTGTTTGAACTCATTGACCTGTTTTATGGGAATATTTCCGCCAGACTGAATGGTTGTGAGTTATTGAGAGAGCATGACAGAAGAATCTGTTATTTGCTTCATGCCGGGCTTGACAATTCAGCTTTAGGGATATTATTCAATATAGATAATACTTCTGTGACTAAATCCAAGCAACGTATAAAGAAAAAACTGGGACTGGGCCCTAACGATGTGCTGGAAACATTTCTTAATGAGAATAAAAAATAGTATATAGATTGTTTCACTTTAAATATAAAACAGCCATGAAAAGACTATTATTTACCTTTTTAGCTTTATGCCTTGCCGTTGCAGGTTCGGCTCAGTCGGGGCAGATGACTTCCAAACTGCCGACTATTGATATCACTAAGGAATATCCGAAAAAGAAATTAGTATTGCAAGATATTGCAACTGCTGAATACATTCCGCTGGAAACATCGGATAAAGTGTTGCTGGACGGAGTGGCTACTCTGCATTGTTCATTTACCGAACACTATATAACAACGTATAATGCCAATGAAGGGCAAATCTTCGTATTCGACAGAAAAGGGAAAATATGCCATACATTTAATCATAAAGGAGGGAGTGGGGAAGAATACAACTATCCTTTGCAGTTACGCTTGGACGAAAAGGCTAAAGAGTTGTTTCTGCTTGACATATCTAATAAAATACAGGTCTATTCGATAGAGGGAAAATACAAGCGTTCTTTGTCTATCCCCAAAGATGTACGGATTGAAATTATGTACAATTGTGATGAGCAACATCTGTTGGGTTACGATAGTTATATGTTGGATAGAAAAGATAAACAGCCCAATAGTCGTCCCTATTTACTGATTTCGAAAAAGAACGGAGCTGTTTCCCGCCTTCCGGTAACTATCCACAAACGTGTGGGAAAACGCATTTATATTACTCAAGGGGGACAGACGGCTACCGTTTCAATGTCTCTCTATCCGTTAGCAAATAGCGGTTCGGAGTTTATCTTTGCAGATTTGGCAGGTGATACTGTTTATTCTTATTATAATCATAAGTTGACCCCGTTGTTTGTACGTACTCCGAAAGCAGATGCTTCCGAGCCAAGACTCGTTATGCAATGTTATGCCAAGATTGGGAACTATCTGTTAATGTCGACTGCATTGAAAAAGTATGAACCGGGGAAAACTTCGTTTGATACTAAAGAATTTGTTTATGATACGGTTGAGAAGAAAGTATATGATTTGGAATTTGAGAATCAAGACTATTCGCCCGCCCGTTCAATGCGAATGGGAGGCGTATTATCGGCATTACCTGAAAAATGTGTTTTCGATTCGTGGGATACTGACCGTTTATTGGATATGTTGGAGAAAGGAAAGTTGACGGGAAACTTGAAGAAGGTGGCGGAGAAGATGACAGTAGATGATAATCCTTTACTCATATTGTACAAATTCAAATGAAACGTAGATGAAGATTATATGGTTCTTTTTCTCCTTGTGTCTGCTGGTAGGATGTAAACGTTCGGATGTGGCGGTATCGGTGGAACAAACGTTGCCGGTGATAGATTTGAATGTTGCTTATCCTGAAAAGAAACTGGATTTGGCAGAGGTGGCGAGTCCTGAATATATTCCTTTGTATACAGTCGGGGCGGATTCATTGGATAGATATAGTCTGACTTCAGCGAGTGTTTCGCCCCATTGGGTAGTAGCTTATAATTGGCAGCAGACAATTATGGTTTTTGAACGGGCAACCGGAAAACTTCGTTATCGTTTTAATCATCAGGGACAGCAAAAAGAACAATATTATTATATATTCTCGGTGTTTGTAGATGAAGAACGTGAAGAAATATATGTAGTCGGTTCAGTTTTCAAAATCCAGGTTTATAGCCTGTCCGGCAACTATAAGCGTACGTTGAATCTTCCCTATGATATGTCTTTCGAACAGGTGTTTGATTATGATAAAGATTCATTGATATTTAACGACGGAAGGGAAGATGTAGATAATCCTGTCCAAAAAGGAACTTATTATTATTTAATGTCGAAAACTGACGGAGGAATGCGTCCTTTGCCTTTTCATGTAAAGTATCGTATTACGAACCGCTTTCGCATCCGACTAAGGAATGGAGACAGGCAAGGGGTAATTTCTGTATGTTTTCCGTAAAGCCATTGTTGAAGAATGGTGATGAAGTGATATTATCCGAATTTTCCAATGACACCGTTTTCTCTTATGGGAAAGAAGGAGCGAAACCTTTGTTGGTACGTACTCCGGCTCCCTGCCGTAACAACAGCCGTTTGTTTGCGGAAATTTCTGCCAATATCTTTTCTGCCAACGGTATCAAAGTATATTTGTTCGAAGATATGCGTCCTACTCCGGAAATGTCATTTGCTATCCGTCATTTCGGTTGCCAGAGCGGTATCATATTACTGCTTCTCATAATCCGAAGAATACAATGGTTACAAGGCATATTGGGATGATGGTGCACAAGTATTGGCTCCGCACGATAAGGGTATCATCGACGAAGTGAATGCAATTGCCTCTGCTGCTGATATCAAATTCCCAGGCAATCCGGATTTGATTCAGATTATCGGTGAAGAGATAGACAACGTTTATCTGAACAAAGTGAAGACAATTTCTATTGATCCTGAAGTGATCAAGCGTCAGAAGGACATGAAGATTGTGTATACTCCGATTCATGGTACAGGTATGATGTTGATTCCGCGTGCATTGAAGCAATGGGGATTCGAAAACGTATTTACTGTGCCCGAACAGATGATTAAGGACGGTAACTTCCCGACTGTCGTATCTCCGAACCCGGAAAACGCGGAAGCTCTTTCTATGGCTGTAAACCTTGCCAAAGAAATTGATGCTGACCTCGTTATGGCTTCCGACCCGGATGCTGACCGTGTGGGTATTGCTTGTAAGGATGATAAAGGCGAATGGGTACTGATTAACGGTAATCAGACTTGTATGATGTACCTTTACTATATTCTGACACAGTACAAACAACTGGGTAAGATTAAAGGTGGCGAGTTCTGCGTGAAGACAATCGTTACTACTGAACTTATCAAGAAGATTGCTGATAAGAATAACATTGAAATGCTCGACTGCTACACCGGATTCAAATGGATTGCCCGTGAAATCCGTCTGCGTGAAGGTAACAGAAATATATCGGTGGCGGTGAAGAAAGCTACGGATTCCTTGCCGAAGATTTCGTTCGCGATAAAGATGCCGTATCAGCTTGCTGTTTGATTGCTGAAGTTGCTGCATGGGCAAAAGATAACGGTAATCCTTGTATCAGTTGTTGCTGGATATCTACGTAGAATACGGATTCTCTAAAGAGTTCACTGTAAACGTAGTGAAACCGGGTAAGAGCGGTGCAGAAGAAATCAAAGCTATGATGGAGAACTTCCGTGCCAATCCTCCGAAAGAATTGGGTGGCTCTAAAGTGATCTTGAGCAAAGATTATAAGACACTGAAACAGACAGATGATAAAGGTAACGTAACTGCAATCGATATGCCGGAACCATCTAACGTACTTCAATATTTCACTGAAGACGGTAGCAAAGTTTCTGTTCGTCCTTCAGGTACAGAACCGAAGATTAAATTCTATATGGAAGTACAAGGTGAAATGGGTTGCCGCAACTGTTATGCTTCTGCCGATTCTGCTGCAATGGAAAAGATTGAAGCAGTGAAGAAATCATTGGGTATCTGATCCTATTTCTTCTGATAGTTCAGAATAAATAATAAATAGCGCCTCCATAGTCTTTTCGAAGATTGTGGAGGCGCTTCTTTATATTGTCCTGCATCTGTTTCCCACTATTCAAGCCGGTTTAGTACAGTTCTTTCATTTCCTTTGCATTCTTTAAGTCCCCTTTCTAATCCTTCTTGCGAGAATCTTGTTGTATTGACATCATCTCAATTTCAACCCGCAGGCTGCGGATACACATGTTTTGTTGATGCTTTAGAGTGATACGTTCAGTTTCATATTCGTAAGTTGTTCGTTTGTAGTTATGTGTATTTCGTGGTCTGCTTTTTGGTATCCCTATAGTACAATTTTTGGGTCATAAAGATATAAAAAAGCCCCCGTAAAAGGACGAGGGCAACCTAATGTTTTCACAACGGAATAATCCTTATTGTGATTTGCTTCAAATTAGTTTAGCAAAGATAATGAAATAATTTGGTATATCACTTTTTTTGTAGGAAAAAAGTGATATATTTGATGGAAATTGTAAAAACACACAAATATGAAAAAAATATTAGGATTGGATTTGGGAACCAATAGTATCGGATGGGCTGTCGTCTGTCATAGCGATACGGACGGACAAACTGAACGTAAATGGATTGAAATGGCTGGTAGTAGAATAATTCCGATGGATGCTGCTATTCTCGGTGATTTTGACAAAGGGAATTCCAAATCTCAAACTTCAGAGAGAACAGGCTTTCGTGGAATACGTCGATTGCGAGAACGTGTTCTGTTACGTAGGGAAAGATTGCATAAGGTATTAAAACTTATAGGATTTTTGCCACAACATTATATCGATAGTCTTGATTTTAGTAATCATTCGGGCAAGTTTCAATTAGGTACTGAGGTTAAACTTCCTTGGAGGAAAAATGAAATAGGAAAATATGAATTTCTTTTTCAGAATTCTTTTAATGAAATGCTGGCAGATTTTGCTAAAAAACAACCTGAGTTAGTTGCAATGGGGCGAAAGGTTCCTTATGATTGGACAATTTATTATTTGCGAAAAAAAGGCTTTGAGTGAGAAAATTACTAAAGAAGAACTGGCATGGATTCTTTTAAACTTTAACCAAAAAGCGAGGATATTATCAATTGCGTGGTGAAGAGGAAGAAGAAAAAAAGAATAGATTGGAGGATTTTTATGCGTTGAAAGTTGTAGAAGTAGAACAAACAGACGATAAGAAAGGGAAGGATATTTGGTATAATGTTCATTTAGAGAATGGGTGGATATATCGTCGAAGTAGTAACGTTCCATTGGATTGGAAAGATAAAATTAAAGAATTTATCGTAACGACGGAACTAAATGAAGATGGTACCCCAAAAGTGGACAAAGATGGTTGTGTGAAACGTTCTTTTCGGATGCCTAAAGAAGATGACTGGAAGTTGCTTAAAAAGAAAACCGAAGCAGATATTGAAAGAAGCCATAAGACAATAGGATGTTATATTTACGATACTTTGCTTCAAAGCCCCCAGCAAAAAATAAAAGGAAAATTAGTCCGAACAATTGAACGTAAGTTTTATAAAGACGAGTTGAAGCTAATTTTGGATAAACAGCAAGCTTTTCACCCGGAGTTGCAAGATAGAGAATTATATAAAGCCTGTCTTGATGTACTTTACCCAATGAATGTGGCTCACAAAAACAATGTGGCTAATCGGGGATTTGTTTATTTGTTCATGGAAGATATCCTTTTTTACCAGCGACCGCTGAAAAGTAAAAAGTCACTGATTGATAACTGCCCTTATGAAGAAAATCAATATATAGATGTGACTACAGGTGAGATTAAGAAGGCGCCAATTAAGTGCATTGCAAAATCGCATCCTCTCTATCAGGAATTTCGGTTGTGGCAATTTATTGCTAATATCCGTATTTATCAAAAAGAGAAAAAGGTGGATGGCAAATTATTGACGGATATTGATGTCACTACAGAATATTTAAGTTCGAAAGATGATTATGTAGCGTTGTATGAATGGCTTTGCGTTCGAAAGGAAATAGAGCAAAAGACTTTTCTTAAGTATCCCGCATTTGGCTTGAAAAAGGAGATTGAAAATTATAGGTGGAATTATGTAGAAGGGAAATCATACCCTTGTAATGAAACCCGGAGTTTGATTTTACATTATTTGGAAAAAGCAGGTATTTCTTCAACTTTTTTATCAACAAAGATCGAAGAATCGCTGTGGCATATACTATATTCTGTAGAGGATAGGATTGAATTAGAAACGGCATTACGAACATTTGCTTCTAAATATCAGCTATCATGTAACTTTGTGGAAGTATTCAAGAAGTTTCCACCTTTTAAGAAAGAGTATGGTGCGTACTCTGCAAAGGCAATAAAGAGGCTTTTGCCATTGATGCGAATGGGAAAATATTGGAAAGTGGATGCTATTGATGGAAATACGGCAGAACGTATAGAGAAAATACTTTCTGGAGAATGTGATGAGAAAATACTTAATAAAGTCCGGGAGAAAACTATTCATTTATCTGAAACTTCTGATTTTCAAGGATTGCCATTGTGGTTGGCATGCTACGTTGTTTATAACAGACATTCGGAGGGGAAAGAAGTTGCGAAATGGAAGTCTCCGGAAGATATTGATATTTATTTGAAATCATTTAAGCAACATTCCTTGCGCAATCCTATTGTTGAGCAAGTTATTACTGAAACATTGAGGGTCGTTCGTGATATTTGGAAACGAGTGGAGCAGATAGATGAAATTCATGTGGAGTTAGGACGAGAAATGAAAAACCCGTCCGAGAAGCGCAGGCAGATGACTGAACGGATGCTTGAGAACGAAAATGCTAATATACGTATTAAGGCTCTGCTTACAGAATTTATGAATCCTGAATATGAGATGGAAAATGTCAGGCCTTACTCTCCTAGCCAGCAAGAAATACTTCGTATTTATGAAGATACTGTTTTGAATGGGGCAGGAGACATACCTGAGGATATTGAGATTATATTGAAAAAGTTCAAGGAGAATGACATAAAGAAGCGTCCGGGAAAGTCCGATTTCTTGCGATATAAATTATGGTTGGAGCAACAGTATCGCTCACCCTATACAGGAGAAATTATACCTTTAGGAAAACTGTTTACTACGGCTTATGAGATAGAGCACGTAATACCTCAATCCCGGTATTTTGATGATTCCTTCAGTAATAAAGTTATCTGTGAATCGGAAGTTAACAAACTGAAAGACAATATGCTTGGATATGAATTTATAAAGAAGCATGCTGGTGAAATAGTAGAGCTGGGTTTTGGGAAATCAGTGAAGATTTTTTCAGTTGAAGCATATGAGCGGTTTGTTGGAGAGAATTATTATAAAGCAGGGAGTAAGAAGAGTAAATTACTGATGGATGATATTCCTGAGAAATTTATAGAGCGCCAATTGAATGATAGTCGTTATATCAGTCGGGTTGTTAAAGGATTGTTGTCGAATGTTGTGAGAGAGGAGGATGCGAATGGCGAATATGAATCAGAGGCTATTTCCAAAAATGTGATTGTATGTTCTGGTAGTGTGACAGATAGGCTTAAAAAAGATTGGGGAGTAAATGATGTTTGGAATAACATTGTGTATTCTCGTTTTGAACGTTTAAATCGTTTGACAGAAAGTCAGCAATTCGGACATTGGGAAAATCGGGAAGGAAAGCGCTTTTTTCAAACCGAACTACCTTTGGAATATCAAAAAGGGTTTAGTAAAAAACGTATCGATCATCGTCATCATGCAATGGATGCTATCATAATAGCCTGTGCTACCCGTAATCATGTTAATTATTTAAGTAATGAATCGGCTTCTAAACATGCCCGGATCGCTCGTTATGATTTGCAGCGTATGTTGTGTGATAAATCTAAGGCAGATGGAGGAGGTAATTATAAGTGGATTATACAGAAACCTTGGGCGACGTTTACGCAAGATGTTTATCGTACATTACTTGATATAATCGTCAGTTTTAAACAAAATCTGCGGGTAATAAACAAAATGACAAACTATTATCAAGCTTATGATGATGCTGGTAAAAAGGTTTTCAAAAAGCAGAAGAAAGGAGATAGTTGGGCAATTCGTAAATCAATGCATAAAGACACGGTGTTTGGTCAGGTAAATTTGCGAAAGATAAAAGAAGTAAGACTTTCTGTTGCTTTGGAAAGTCCAGAAAAAATAGTAGATAAGAAGATTAAAGAGAAAGTATTACAGTTATTTGCATATCAATATGATAAGAAAAAGATTGAAAAATATTTTAAGGAAAATGCTTCCTTGTGGAAAGAGGTGAATCTTGCTAAGATTCCCGTTTATTATTTTACAGATGAATCTTCTGAATTATTGGTAGCTGTTCGCAAAAATTTGGATACTGGTTTTACAGAAAAGAAAATAAGAGAATCTGTTACAGATACTGGGATACAGAAAATATTATTGAATCATTTGAGTAACAAAGGAGATAAGCCCGAATTGGCATTTTCGCCGGATGGCATTGATGAAATGAATCGGAATTTAGTAATATTGAATGGTGGAAAGCCTCATCAACCAATATATAAAGTCCGCGTATGTGAACCCTTAGGCAATAAATTTAAAGTGGGGACAAATGGGAATAAATCGGCTAAATATGTAGAGGCTGCTAAAGGTACGAACTTGTTTTTTGCGATTTATGAAACTATTCCTTTGAATGTGGTTATTGAAAGAGAAAAAATGGGTTGGCTTCCAGTTCCGGAGAAGAATAATAAGGGGGAAAAATTATTATTTTGGTTATCTCCGAATGATTTGGTTTATTTGCCTACAGAAGAAGAATTGATGAGTAGAATACTATCGGATAAACTAGATAGGGGTAGAATCTATAAAATTGTAAGTTTTACAGGGAATAGATTGTATGCAATTCCTTATAATGTATCCAATATGATTTGGGATAAGAATGAGTATACTCAATTAAATAAAGTGGAAAGTACAGATATGAAAGAATCAATAAAAGGAGATTTGTATGCCAATTAATGTTGATCGATTAGGACATATAACTGAAATAATTATAAAGTAGGATGAGCAGTATAAAACTATTTCAAGATAAGAAAATTCGTTCTGTATGGGATGAGACGGAACAACAGTGGTATTTTTCGGTTGTAGATGTAGTAGCAGCTTTAACTGATAGTGTTAATCCTACAGACTATTTGAAGAAAATGAGAAAAAGAGATGCATCATTAGCTGCCTACCTGGGGACAAATTGTCCCCAGGTAGAAATGATGACAGAAAGTGGTAAGAGAAGAAAAGTATTGGCTGCTAACATAAAAGGCTTATTTCGTATTATTCAATCTATCCCTTCTTCCAAAGCTGAACCATTTAAACTTTGGCTGGCACAGGTAGGATATGACCGTATACAGGAAATAGAAAATCCTGAATTGGCTCAAGAACGAATGAAAGAACTTTATGAGCAAAAAGGTTATCCTAAAGATTGGATTGATAAGCGTTTAAGGGGAATTGCTATTAGACAAAATCTAACTGATGAATGGAAGGAAAGAGGTATTACTGAGAAAAGTGATTATGCAATACTTACAGCCGAAATATCTAAAGCAACTTTTGGCTTAACTCCTTCTGAATACAAAAAGTATAAGGGATTGATGAAGAAGAATCAGAATTTGCGTGATCATATGTCTGACTTAGAACTTATTTTTACGATGTTGGGTGAGCGTGTAACAACAGAAATTTCTCAAAAAGAAAAACCGGATACGTTTATTGAGAATAAGCAGGTTGCACAAAGAGGAGGAAATGTAGCTGGAGTTGCTCGTGAGCAAGCGGAAAAAGAATTAGGGAGAAGTATTGTATCTAATCAGAATTTTTTGCTTGGTTCTGAATTGGATACAAGTGAACCTCAATTGCCTTTCGATACTGATGACGAATAGGGGATAAATGCTTAATTAGAATTTACCATGATTAAAAAGACATTTTATTTTGGAAATCCAGTGTATCTCTCATTAAAGAATGCACAGTTAGTAATTAAACTTCCGGAGATTGTGAAAAATGAGTCATTGCCAGAGACATTTAAACAGCAATCAGAAGTAACTAAGCCAATAGAAGATATTGGAATTGTTGTTTTGGATCATAAGCAAATTACTATAACTTCGGGAGTGCTAGAAGCATTATTAGAGAATAATTGTGCTGTAATAACTTGTGATTGTAAAAAAGTATGCCTGTAGGTTTAATGCTTCCTTTATATGGAAATTCAACCCAAAATGAAAGGTTTAGGATGCAGCTGGATGCTTCTCTTCCTTTAAAAAAACAGCTATGGCAGCAAACAATGAAAGCAAAGATAGAAAATCAGGCTTCAGTGCTATATACTTGTAAAAAAGAGGAAGTAAAGTGTATGAAAGTTTGGGCGAATGATGTGAAAAGTGGTGATCCTGATAATTTGGAAGCTCGTGCTGCCGCTTATTACTGGAAGTGTATGTTTTCGGACATTGAAGGGTTCACACGGGAAAGAGAAGGGATACCACCTAATAATTTATTAAATTATGGCTATGCAATTCTTCGGGCAATAGTAGCTCGTGCTTTGGTAACGAGTGGACTTTTACCTACTTTGGGAATTCATCATCATAATCGTTATAATGCTTACTGTTTGGCGGATGATGTAATGGAGCCTTACCGACCGTATGTAGATGAACTTGTGTATTCTATTGTAAAAGGGCATGAGAACTATGATGAGTTAACAAAAGATTTAAAAACTATTTTATTGAATATTCCAACGTTAGAAGTAATGATAAATGGGAAAAGAAGTCCGTTGATGGTTGCTGTAGCACAAACGACAGCTTCACTTTATAAATGTTTTACTGGAGAGCTTCGTCGTATTATTTATCCTGAGAAGTAATGGATCGTTTTAGTGAATATCGTATTATGTGGATATTAGTGCTTTTTGACTTGCCAACAGAAACTAAAAAAGATAAAAAGGCTTATATCGATTTTAGAAAGAATTTACAGAAAGATGGTTTTACTATGTTTCAATTTTCTATTTATGTTCGTCATTGTGCAAGTAGTGAGAATGCTGAGGTTCATATAAAAAGAATAAAATCATTTTTGCCAGAATATGGTCAGGTTGGAATAATGTGCATAACTGATAAGCAATTTGAGAATATTGAACTTATGGGAAGAAAATATTATCTGTTAATACACCAGGACAACAATTAGAGTTATTTTGAATAAAAAATCCCGTAAGACTACGGGATTTTTAATGAATTTACAGCTCATTTTCTTTTTCTATATTGTGATCTAACTTATTGAAATACAGCGGCTAATGGCGATTGTGCTGTATTCAATGGTTCAAAGATACTAATTTGAAAGCAAATCACAACATATCTGAATTAGCGTCGATATAATATGCGCTGTATTCAATGGTTCAAAGATACTAATTTGAAAGCAAATCACAACGCGTCTCAGGCAACAGGACGGTTGACAACGGCTGTATTCAATGGTTCAAAGATACTAATTTGAAAGCAAATCACAACATTATGGCGTGTTCCAATTTGGGCTCGCGTGCTGTATTCAATGGTTCAAAGATACTAATTTGAAAGCAAATCACAACAGACCGTCCAACCACACGAGACGCAGCATAGCTGTATTCAATGGTTCAAAAGATACTAATTTGAAAGCAAATCACAACCGTCTTTCTTGTACATATATTTTGTAATGTGCTGTATTCAATGGTTCAAAGATACTAATTTGAAAGCAAATCACAACATACTTTGTTTCTTCCCATTCTTTTTTGGATGCTGTATTCAATGGTTCAAAGATACTAATTTGAAAGCAAATCACAACACCAAGTTCCGTAATACACCAGTGCTTTATGCTGTATTCAATGGTTCAAAGATACTAATTTGAAAGCAAATCACAACCTTCTTCCATAGTTCGAAATATTTGGAATTGCTGTATTCAATGGTTCAAAGATACTAATTTGAAAGCAAATCACAACACCGTCCGTGCCGTCATTACCATCTGCCAGCTGTATTCAATGGTTCAAAGATACTAATTTGAAAGCAAATCACAACCGGCCTTATCACTTTCCCCGTTCTTGTTATGCTGTATTCAATGGTTCAAAGATACTAATTTGGAAGCAAATCACAACAGTGCATTTCCTGTAAAATTCTTCCTTTCTGCTGTATTCAATGGTTCAAAAATACCAATTTGTAATATAGGCATTTATACAGAACAAAACCTAATTGTCCCGTATAAATACCATAATATGTTGTTCTATAGTTCAAATTATTCAATTCATACATTTTTTTGTATTATTTGCTCCCTATCCAAGTCCATTTATGCCATATCGTCTCCAATGGTCCCTGTTTATGTCCGGACAGCCACCATTTACAGAACTGAACCTGTAAGATACAAAGAACAATACCTATAATCAAGCTTAGAGTATATCCGCAGTAAGGAGCAAGATAGAATCCGAATGGGAAATAGATAATGGCTCCCAAAATAGATTGAGAAATATAGTTTGTCAGACTCATCTTGCCGTAAAAGCGGAGGCTGGAAACAGCTTTTTGAAACTTAGCTTTCTGATACAGTAGGATGAAGGAGGAAATCAATACGATAGTGAACGCGAATTTCTGCCACATATCAAAAGCGGTACCCACTGTCTGTTGAATCAGACTGTTGTCACTCTGCATGATTTGCTCTTTCAAAGAGTAAAGAGGTGCGAAGCTGATAGCAGCAATAATAAGCGCTTTTATCCAGAACTTCAAATGAGATTCGGTAGTAACGAACAATTCTTTGCGTCCGATGTACAAGCCGAATAGGAAAAGTCCGGCAGTCTGTAAGAAACGTCCGGCGCCGATAGCCCAAAACAAACTGGCTTTCTGTCCCAAGGTGACATTACCTATCAGGAATTCCCAGAAGTTTCCACCTTTGGTATAAGCTGCTACTTCAGCATACATGGCTCCGACATTCAAATCGGGTAGGGTATAGGCAGGATTGAAAAGGCTCATTATATAATGAAACCATTCAATCGGTTGCAGTGAGAACAAGATGGCGGTGATTAGAATCGCTTTGTCACTCCATTTGCGTACGATAAACAGTACGATGCCGACCACAACGAACAGAAGCAGGACATCTCCTGCCGGGAAGAAAGCAGCATTCAGAGTGGCGAATCCTGCCAGCAATATCATTCTCCATAAAAAGCGGTAACCAAAATCTTTTCCTTTCAACTGCTGGTTGTGCGACTGGATATAGAAAGTGAATCCGAAAAGCAGAGCGAATATGGCATAAGACTTTCCGGCAAGCAGTGAAAATGTCGCATTAAATACTCCGGCATCCAAAATGGTAAGCCATTCAGGAGAACTTTCCGGATAGACGGGGAAAATGAAATGCTCCAGGTTATGAACCAGAAGGATGGCCATTACAGCAAATCCTCTAAGAGCATCTACTACTTCAATTCGGGGTGTTTTTGTTGATAATTCCATGGGGCTAATTTATGATTGTTTTTTTAGTTAGTATTCGTTTTACCCATCTATTGGCAGGCTTTTCAAAATAATAAAAAGAAAGCAGGCTGAGTATAATGGTGATGCAGAGAATGACGGGGACACTTATTGTCCATTGTATCTGCCAATGATAGTGGGCGGACATTCGCATATATGCATCTATGATAAACAAATGTATCAAGTAGAAACTATAACTGATTTCTCCGCCTATGATTAAGAACCGGTTGGATAGCAATCGGGATATGCCTCCCTGTTGTAAGGCGAATATAAGAATGATTAGCGAGACGGGTAACCAGTAATAACAAGAATAGCGATAGACTTTAGGAATGTCTGCGGCGCAGAGGAAGAACAGTAAAAATAAGGCAACGGCTCCTGCCTCTAATAAAGTTCCGGTGGAATAAAAAAGTTTTTTATTACATAATGACCGGTAGAACTGGTAAAGCAGGACACCTACGAAAAAGTCAGGCAGGCGGGTGAATGGATTTACATACCAGTATGCTTTGATTTGCTCCTCGTTGGTCAGATACATGCCTGCCAGCATAATTGGAAGACAGATGAGCAGTGTGATAAACAGACTTCTTTTGGTATGCAAGAAAGGAACAATCAGAGGAAAGCAGAAATAAAACAACTGTTCGCATCCCAAACTCCACGAAGGACTGTTGAATGAAAAGAAGTAGTCGGCAGAGGGGAAGAACGGTTGTAGGAGAAAGGTGGAGGCGGTAAAGTGTTTTATCCAGTCTGCCGTGCCGCTATATTGAACGTATCCTCCTATGCATACGGCAATTAATAATGTCAGTAAATGCAAGGGATAAATGCGGGCGAGGCGCGCTACCCAAAATGTTCGTTTGGTAGCGGTCTTTTCCAATAACTTCTCCTGATAGTTGTAAGCAATAATAAAACCGCTGAGCACAAAAAAGAAACTGACTCCGACAAACCCTTCTTTAAAGAAATGAGCATCGAAACTTGAATCAATGACGTAGCAGTGCGCCCCAAATACCATCAAGGCAAATAATATTCGTAAAGAAGTTAATGTGTTAATCACGATACTTATCAGTTTTTTTGTATTCGACTGCAAAAGTAGTGTTTGCTTATGAGATAAAAATTCACATAGATTAAAAAAGAACTTAGGATTCGGAACGCAGACGGCTAAGATGTTGGGGAGTCATGCCAAGAAAGGAAGCTATATATCCCAGTTGGGCACGGTGAATGACATCGGGTTGTTCACGTAAGAGTTGTTCGTAACGTTCCTTAGCCGGAAGATAGAGCTGGTTGATATGGTGCATATCCATATATAGCAGGCATTCCTGATGAATAACCCGTCCCCAGTTGGCAATCTCGATGTTGGTTTCATAAATCCGATTCAAGTCTTCGATACGTATGGCATATAATTCGCAGTCCTCCAACAATTCTACATATTCGTATCCCGGTTCGTCGTGATACAAGTCTTTCATGGCAAAAGTGATATCACCTTCGCGTGAAAACCAGATCGTGATTTCTTCGCCGTCGTGTAAACAATAAGACCGGCAAAATCCTTTTTCGATAAAGTAGACGTGACGGTCTGCTACACCACCGCGTATCAGTAAGTGTTTTTTAGGAAGTTCCAGCTTTTCCATGTGACTGAAAAGAACCTCCAGAGAACTGTCCGATACCGGATAATATTGCCGGATACCTTTGATGATGTTTTCCATAGCCGATTATTTGTGAGAGCATTCCAGCCACCAGTCGATCATCTTTCGTGCGAGGCTCAGCTTTCGGGGAAGTTCCGGCAAGTTGTCCCGTGTGTAGAAGTCTCCGGAACTCAGTTCTTCCTCCTGCAACTTGATTTCCCCTCCGGCATAATCTGCAATGAACCCAACCATTAATCCGCTGGGATAAGGCCATGTTTGATTGCCGAAATAGGTGATGTTCGTCACATCCAGTCCCGTTTCCTCTTTCACTTCACGCGCTACGCACTCCTCTAATGTCTCGCCCGTCTCCAGGAATCCGGCTACGAGGCTGTTGAACGTTCCCTTGAAGTTACGGGCATGGACCAGGAGCAATGAATCTTCTTTTCTTACTAAGACGAGAATTGCAGTAGAAATAGAAGGATATACTTCCCGTCCGCATTTCGGGCAACGTTTCATGATGTCCTCTTTCTGTTCCATAGGAGTGCCGCAGGCAGAACAGAAACGACTGTTCCGGTCCCAGTGCAGAATCTCATGCGCTTTTCCTGCTGCCTGATAGTGAGATAGCGGTAGATAATCATAAGAGGCACGAAGTCCGGTCATTACATACTGTGCCGATTCTTCAAAAGGCGAGGAGAGGGAGAAAGACTTGCAAGTCTTTCCCTCTAATGTTGTGATAGTATGTACCGTCGTTTTTTCTTTAATAGTGATAGGCGGAATTTCTCCATAAGGAAGAGCAAATGCGCCGTTCTCTTTCTTCTCAAGTAATAGCTGGTCTTTATAAAAGACGAACCACCATGATTGCGTTGTTTCATTCATTTTAATCTTCTTCTTTTGCTTCGCGCTGCGAAGGTATAAAAAACTGTATTGATATTTAATACTTTGTCTGATAAAATGTCAATGGATTAACTTAATACAATACGCTGTTCGATACCGATTTCCCGAATGAAATAATTATCGTGCGAAATGGCTATGACGGTACCTGTATAGTTCCTGATAGTCGCAGTGATGATGTCGATACTCTGTATATCCAGATTGTTGGTCGGCTCGTCCAGAATAAACATATCCGGTGTGTTGTTGCTGATCATCAGGCAGCAGAAAGCGAGCCGCATCTTCTCGCCGCCGCTTAATTTCCGGCAGGACTTGTCCCATTCGGAAGCGGGAAACAGGTAACGGTTCAGGATGATCTTTATTTCATGTTCCGGCAGATTGCGGTTGTTGAAAGCGTAAACCTGTTCAAGGACACTGTTCCGGTCGTCGATGATAGAATACTCCTGATTCAGATAGACATAAGAAAAATCTGCCCGTGTGAGTGTTCCTGTCTGTGGCTGAAGTTGTCCGGTGATGATTTTCAAGAGAGTAGTCTTTCCACTGCCGTTGGTCCCTTCTATGCGGAGGCGGTCGCCACTCTTTAACTGAAAACTGACGGGAGTTTGCCAAAGCAGTTGTTCCGGCAGGTTATTTTCGGAAGGTTCGTTATCGCTTTGGCTATCGCTGTCGTTCGGAGCAGAATGATAACCGAAGTTGATATCCTTTGCCGTAATTAACGTTTTTCCGGTGTGCAGGGAAGAACCGTTGAAATCTGTTTTAAGCGCAGCCGTTGGAGAGAGAGAACCCCGGAGTTGGTTACGTTCTTCTGTCAGTTTGTCGGCTTTCTCCTGATGCACGCTGTTAAGTTTGCCGGTACTTTTTTCTGATTTTCCCTGCAATGCATTTAGTACAATGCGCGGAACACCTCTTTTAATATTAGCTTTCTCACCGCGTACATTCTGTTTGTCTCTTCGTTCGGCTGTTTCACGGGCTACCTTGCGTGCTATCCGCAGTGCTTTTTCTTTTTCTTCGATACGCTGTTGTAAGGCTTCCTGCATCAGAGTTTTCTGTTCTTTGTAGAATTCGTAGTTTCCGCCATAATAAGTGAGTTGATGTTTCTCCAATTCACATATTTCGGGAAGAAGATTGAGCAAGGTACGGTCATGGCTCACGACCAACAACGTAGAGTGACATTTCTCTACCCAGTCATATAAACGTTGTCGGCCCGACGAATCAAGATGATTGGTCGGTTCGTCCATGAGTACGACAGAGGGTTATGAATGTCCATACCTGCCAGAAAAACACGGGTCTTTTCTCCGCCGCTAAGCAAATTCATCGGGTAGGACAGGCGTAAACTGTCCTAATCCCCATAAGTCGAGAGCGGCAACGGAACGTTCTTCGATATTCCAGTCATCGTCCAACTGGTTAAAATTCTCCGTTGAGGCATCTCCTGCCAGGATAGCATGTAGGGCTTGTTGCTTATGGTCTATCCGCAAGGCTTGCGCGATGGTCAACGAATCATATTGCCCGAAATGTTGGGGAATATAATAGAGGTCGTCCGGTCGGACGATGACACCGGAAGAGGGTGCTAATTGTCCGGCAATAATTTGCAGCAGGGTAGATTTGCCACAGCCGTTGTTACCGACTAATCCTAGTTTCTGCCCTTTACTGATGGCAAAGTTGAGGTCACTGAATAATACTTCTTTATCCGGATGGATATAGCTGATTTGTTGAATACTTATAGACATGATGATCTATTGGGATTGAGGTGAAAGAAATAGTGAAAGAATAATCACGGGGCAGGGGGCGACAAACACAATACCGGCTAAACAACACGGATTCCGTGATGCTTAACAACGAGGAAAAAGCATATAAGAAAAGTGATGTTGACTTAGAAGTGTTGTCTTACTTGGAAATTCTCATTGCGGTAAGTATATAGTTTAACTTGGGCGCAAAGATAGCACTTTTGGGGAAGAATCCTATTCTATTTCAGTAGAAAAGTTATTTCAGAGGCTCCATTTACTCAATTCAGACCTTCTGTTCTGCTGAATCAGAACCTTTGTCTGCCCTGTTTAGAGGCTCTGTTTCGGTAGTCCGGAACGTGAATGGAGAAGTTTTTTTGAGTTAACGACAAAGTTCTGAGCATTAGGGACTAAAGTTTCTTTCTATTGGTGGTAATCTATAAACGCAACTTGTATTTATAAAAATGAAGCTTTCATTTATAAAAACGCAGGTTGCATTTATAAAAACAAAAGCTTCGTTTATAGTTTATTGTTAGGGTCTGACAAGTTTAGTATTCGTCCGGGATAAGTTTGTGAGTAGGTAAGAGGAAGTTTATTGCTAATCAACTGGTTTATAGTCTATATCTTCCTTTATTTCTTTACCATTCTATTTCTTATATATCGAACAATTCATTCAAGCCTTCACTCATACTAGGATGCGTAAAGATGAAATCCCGCAGGAATGTATAATGTTGTCCTGTTTTCATCGCCATGGCAACGATATTGATTATTTCCGGGGCTTCGGCGCAAAACAGTGTACACCCCATGATCTTTCCGCTATGGTCGTTTACAATTGCTTTCAGCATGCCGTCTGTCTGTTTCAACGTGCGCGAACGTACCACAGAAGTAGCCGGCAAACGGGAAACCTTAAAAGAATATCCTCTTTTCAGTGCTTCTTCTTCGGTAAGTCCGATATGAGCCAACGGTGGGTCGATAAATACGGCATAAGGAACAGGGTCACGATCTCCGATGTCCCGTTTCTTGTCTCCGAAAAGCTGGTCGCGGATGATCCGGAAATCATCTAATGAGAGATAGGTAAACTGCGGTCCGCCTTTCACATCACCCATTGCCCAAACGTGAGGGACGGTTGTGCGTAACTGGTCATTCACCACGATAGCCCCGTGAGCATCCACCCCTATACCTGCTGCTTGCAGGTTCAACCCTTCAATCATAGGCTTTCGCCCGGTTGCGATAAGGATAGCGTCACCGTCTACAAAATAAGGAGTGCCGTCGGATACGTCCGAATAAGTCAGCGTCACACCGTCATTCGTATCATGGATAGACTGTGCACGGGCATTCAGATGAATCTCTATCCCTTTCTTTTCCAACACCTCTTTCACGCTGTTCGCTATATCCTGGTCGTTGCGGGGCATGAACCGGTTGCCTCCTTCGAGAAGGGTAACTTTGCTCCCGAACTCGGCATACATCGAAGCAAATTCCAGTCCGATATATCCTCCGCCCACGATAATCAGGCGTTGAGGCAGCACGTTCAAGTCCAAAAGAGTAGTGCTGGTATATACTTTCTGACTCTCCTTAATCCCGTCTATTGCCGGAATAATCGGTGTGGAACCCGTATTGATGAAGATTTCTTTCCCTTGCAGTTCGATATCCCCTTCCGGCAGCGCCACCTTGATGATATTAGCCGAAACGAAAGAACCTTCTCCCGTGTAGACCGTTACATTGGGACGTTTGCTTAACCTTTCATAATTATTGTTTCTTAAGAAAGACGTCAGTCTGTTTTTCCGGCCGATAGCCTGTTTGTATAAGTTCGCCTGTTTCGGATAATCATCGTGATAGAGCAAGGCGGCAATGCCGGCTTCGTGCACGAGCGTTTTCGTCGGGATACAGGCGATGTTGGGACACGTTCCTCCATACATCATGTTGGAACGTTCTACGATGGCCACTTGCCATCCGCGGTTGGAAAGTTCGGCAGCCAGGGTTTTCCCTGCCTTGCCGAATCCTATAATAATTGCATCATATTGTTTCATAACTTCTTGTATTAACGATTAATATTCAACTATATAACAGTGAGATGAATTATTTGTTTTCGTCGTTTCGAGAAGTTAAGGAATTCAAAAGTAGTGAGGTTAGTCTTTTTTAAGTGTTTTGAGTACGCGTTGTGACGAGTCGGATAAAAGCACTACTGCACCTGCCAGTATGACGATATCTTTAATCACCAGCCGTCCTGCACCGGACAGTAACGGGAAACCGAATTCTCCGCTCCCCAGGTTGGGTACCCAGACCTCCGGCGTGGTGACAAGAAAAGAAAGTGTGCCGAGCGTCATGATGATAGCGAGCGAATCGCCCACCAGTCCCACTTTGGGGAAGAAGATGCCCAAGAACACCAGAATACCGATACTCATGATAAGCGCTCCCAGTCCGTAGGAGAAAGTATATGTGTTGTTCGCTTCGTGCCATGCACGGTTTTCGGGTACCAGAGCACCTTCCGGATTCTTGAAGTTTTTGTACTCCGGCGCTTCCTTTGCATAGAAGAAGCTCATGAACGGGCTGTTGGCTACAAACGGAACAATCCCGTCGGCTTCGTAGTGGAAATACTTCAGCCCGCCTATCCATACGAATACGACTAGAATGGCTACACGGATAAACTTGGTACCAAAATTTCTCAGACTTGATGTGAAGGTCAGTAATGCGATAAATTTTTCTTTCATATTGTTGTCGTTTATGAGTTTAACTTACATCGCAAAGGTCGCGCTTTCCTCATAACCTCCAAATGGCAATACTGCCGCATTACTTATCAATTCTTCCCAATCTGCTCATTTCTGAACTGCACGGCACTCTGTCCCGTCATGTTTTTGAAGAAACGGCTGAAAGAAGCCTGATCTTCAAACCCCAGAATATCGGCTATCTCTTTGGCACTTTTGCTGCTGTACAGCAGCAGGCGTTTCGCTTCCGCTTCCACCCGTTCGTGGATAACCCGAAGTGGCGAAGGCAGTTTGCACGTAGAAAAGATGTTCGATAGGGTTTTGGGCGATTTGTGCAACATATCGGCATAGTCCTGCACCTGTTTCTTAGTCTTGTAATACTCGTCCACCAGATTGTAGTACTGGCGGACAATCTCGAAGCCGGATTCCTTTTCCCGTGTAATGTCCAACCGGTGACGGGCTATCCGGGTACATTGGATGATAAACCTTTTAAGAAGGATGCGCAGCATTTCTTCCTGAAGGCTGTCCGAAACGGTGAACTCGTTCTCCATGGCTACGGTGATATCGTTCAGTTGCCGGCGTTCCTGCTCGTTGAGGGTGAAGCGGACAAGGTGGGACGAACCGTTGAAGAGGAAACCGCTGCACGACACCTCATGGTCATTGCCGTAGATGCAATAGAAATTACTGTTGAACAGTAAAGTTGTATATTCCCCGTCGATTGATTTGAACTCAAGATGTTGCAGGTGTGTCAGTGAAATCACATCATCCTGCGACATCAGCATTTCCTGGTGGTCGATTTCCACCGTGATACTTCCCTTGCGCACCCATATAAACTTGTAGAGTCCTTTTTCTTTTTGCAGTGTCTTCTCTGTCAGATAAGAATCTGTAAGTGCGAGTGTTCCTTTTAGTTTCGTGTGATATTGTTGTAACATAATTAATCCTCCATTGCTGATGCGTCAAATGATAACGGCAGTAGATCGCCTATACTTTTACTTCGTAGATACATTCTTTGCCGTAAAGCAGAATGCGGATCGGTTGCCCGTAGCGTTTCTCCGTTTCGAGAATCACCTGGCGGCAGGCACCGCAGGGAGGAATCGGATTATCAATAAAGTCTTTCTCCGTTCTGGCGGCGATAGCAAGTGTGATGACGGGCTGGTCGGGGTACCGGGAGTTGGCATAGAATAGGGTAGTACGTTCTGCACAGAGCCCCGACGGATAGGCCGCATTTTCCTGATTCGTGCCGGACACCACAGTTCCATCGCCCACAGTGCGGCTGCACCACTGAGAAATGCGAATAAGGGACATAGCTGCGTGCGGTTGCTTCCTTGGCAGTGGTCACAAGAGCCCGATCGGCCTCATTCAACTCATCATATTGATATACTTTAATAATTGCGGTAATTGTGAGGTCTCTCATATACGTTAGGGTATTGGTTTCTACAATTAATGTTACAAAGTTAGGAAAGAGATTGATAATCCCAATTATTTTTCGGATTTTTGTGCCATCTAATTCACATCTGAATAAAAATGGAGAATAAACTGCATAGACTTATCTTTTTAACCGTTATTTTTTTCTTTGCAGTAGGAGCGCAGGCACAGAAACGAAATTCCCGTTACGTCGAGTATATAAATAAGTATAGTGATCTGGCTGTGGAGCAGATGAAGCTTCATAAGATTCCGGCTAGTATTACGCTGGCGCAGGATTGTTGGAAAGCGGAGCCGGATACAGCCAGTTGGCACGCAAGAGTAATAACCACTTTGGTATTAAATGTGGTGGCAGTTGGCGGGGACGTACGGTTCGTCATGATGATGATGCGCGCAATGAGTGTTTCCGTGCGTACAGCATCCACGTGATTCGTACGAAGACCACTCTGAGTTTCTGAGACGCGGAGCCCGCTATGCCTTTCTTTTCAAACTGGATATTACAGACTATAAAGGTTGGGCACGTGGACTGAAAAAAGCAGGCTATGCTACCGATCCTTCTTATGCTAATCGTCTGATTACAATTATCGAAGATTATGACTTGTATAAGTACGACCGTAAGGGTGTCTACTCCGAACGTAAGCTAAGGAAAAACCCCTGGTTGATGAATCCGCATCAGATTTACATAGCCAATGATATTGCCTATGTTGTCGCCCGCCACGGAGATACTTTCCAGGATTTGGGCAAGGAATTGGGCATCAGTTGGAAGAAACTTGTGAAGTATAACGACTTGCATCGTGAATATACCTTAATGGAAGGAGATATCATCTATCTGAAATCCAAAAAGAAGAAAGCTTCCAAACCTTATACTGTATATGTTGTGAAAGACGGAGATTCCATGCATGGCATCTCTCAGAAATATGGTATCCGCCTCAAAAATCTGTATAAGATGAATCGTAAGGATGGTGAGTATGTCCCCGAAGTGGGCGACCGCTTGCGTCTTCGTTAGGCAGCTTTGAACACGCTTCTTTTCCTTTTTGTAAAAGTTGGACAAAAGGAAAACTAAATGACTCATCCGGATGTTATTATTAGGATAAAACATGATTGGAGTATGAGTCTAAATATTGCAAAAAGTGATAAGAAACGTGTCGTCATAGTAGGCGGTGGTTTCGGTGGCTTGAAACTGGCTAACAAGCTGAAAAAGTCAGGCTTTCAAGTCGTATTGATAGATAAAAACAACTATCATCAGTTTCCTCCTTTGATTTATCAGGTGGCTTCGGCGGGTATGGAACCTACTTCCATTTCGTTCCCTTTCCGTAAAATTTTCCAGCACCGGAAAGACTTTTATTTCCGAATGGCGGAAGTACGCGCCATTTTCCCGGAAAAGAACATGATACAGACTTCCATTGGGAAAGCCGAATACGATTACCTCGTCTTGGCGGCAGGCACTACCACCAACTTTTTCGGTAATAAGCATATCGAAGAAGAGGCCATGCCGATGAAGAACGTCTCCAGAAGCCATGGGACTGCGGAATGCTCTTTTGGCTAATCTCGAACGGGCGCTGACCTGCTCAACCAAACAGGAACAACAGGAACTGCTGAATATCGTCATTGTAGGCGGAGGAGCCACAGGCGTAGAAGTGGCCGGTGTACTTTCGGAAATGAAGAAGTTTGTACTGCCGAACGATTATCCCGATATGCCGGCTAGCCTGATGCATGTCTATCTGGTGGAAGCCGGACCACGATTGCTTGCCGGAATGTCGGAGGATTCATCCGCTCATGCGGAAAAATTCCTTCGTGAAATGGGAGTGAACATATTGCTGAACAAGCGTGTGGTCGACTATCGCGATCATAAGGTAATGCTAGAAGACGGTAGCGAGATTGCCACCCGTACCTTTATTTGGGTGAGTGGTGTGACTGGTGTTACTTTCGGAAACATGGATGTTTCGTTGATAGGGCGTGGCGGACGTATTAAAGTCGATGAATTTAACCGGGTAGAGGGAATGAAGAACGTCTTTGCCATTGGTGACCAATGTGTGCAGTTTTCTGATAAAGACTACCCGAACGGACATCCTCAACTGGCACAAGTCGCTATCCAGCAAGGTGAACTACTGGCAAAGAATCTGATGCGTCTTGAAAAAGGAGAGGAGATGAAACCTTTCCATTACCGGAATCTCGGCTCAATGGCGACTGTCGGTCGTAATCGTGCCGTGGCGGAATTTAGTAAGATAAAGACGCAGGGATGGTTTGCCTGGGTGATGTGGCTGGTAGTTCATTTGCGTTCTATTCTTGGCGTGCGCAACAAGGTGGTGGTACTACTTAACTGGATATGGAATTATTTCACTTACGATCAGTCTATGCGTATGATTGTCTATGCCCGTAAAGCAAAGGAGATTCGTGACAGGGAGGTCGTTGAAGCGACTACCCACTTAGGAAAAGACCTGATGCACGAACCGCAACAAAGCGGACAGGAAAAAGCATAATGTCGTCTTATGCGGCACACCGTTCTGTTTCTGAACGGTAAATTCGTACAGGGTGTTCGATTTCGGACACCCTTTCTTTTGGGCTACATTCTCTATTTCAGTAGTTTATGATTCTGGCACGGATTTGGTATATATAAGTTCCGAATGAATATAATACATGATAAAATCATAAACAATCAGATATGGACAGAGAAATTCCTAAAGAAGTTCGTCAGAAAGAACGTAATAAGAAAATCATTCGTTATTCGGCCATAGGAGTGGCAGGAGTTATTGTTGTCAGTGTACTCATCTCTTTGATGAGAGTGGGAGTAGAAGAAAAAGATCTTGTTTTCTCTACAGTCGACAAAGGAGTGATCGAAGTCAGTGTCAGCGCGTCGGGAAAGGTGGTTCCTGCTTTTGAAGAGATAATCAATTCGCCTATTAACTCCCGTATCCTTGAAATCTATAAAAAAGGAGGCGATAGCGTGGAGATAGGCACTCCGATTTTGAAACTCGATCTTCAAAGTACGGAAACACAATACCAGAAACTGTTGGATGAAGAACAAATGCGTCGTTATAAACTTGACCAGCTTCGTGTCAACAGCCAGACCAAACTTTCCGATATGGCGATGCAGATCAAGGTTTCAGCCATGAAACTTAGCCGGATGAAGGTGGAACTGCGGAACGAACATTATCTGGACAGTCTCGGGGCAGGAACAACGGATAAAGTCCGTCAGGCGGAACTAAGCTATAATGTTGCCCAGCTCGAATACGAACAACTTCAACAGCAGTTTAAAAATGAACAGGAAGTGGCCGCCGCAGAGTTGAAGGTGCAGGAACTTGATTTCAATATCTTCCGTAAGAGTCTGGCGGAGATGAAGCGTACGTTTGAGGATGCGCAAATACGTTCTCCCCGAAAAGCTATCCTTACCTTTATTAATAATCAGATTGGTGCACAGATTTCGCAGGGCGAACAAGTGGCAGTCATCTCCGATTTGAGTCATTTTCAAAGTGGAAGGCGAGATTGCCGATACGTACGGCGACCGTGTGTCGGCAGGGGGAAAAGCGATTGTGAAAATCGGCAGTGATAAATTGGAAGGAACTGTCAGCAGTGTGACACCGCTTTCCAAGAATGGGGTGATCTCTTTCAGCGTACAGTTGAAGGAAGATAATCACCGTCGTCTGCGCTCCGGATTGAAGACGGATGTCTATGTGATGAATGCCGTGAAGGAAGATGTGATGCGTGTTGCCAATGGCTCTTTCTATGTGGGGCGTGGTGAATATGAATTGTTTGTCTGCAATTCGGATAGCGAACTGGTCAAACGTAAAGTACAGTTGGGCGATTCCAACTTTGAATATGTAGAAGTGCTGAGCGGGTTGAGACCGGGCGACAGGGTAGTGGTGAGCGATATGAACTCCTATAAAAACAAGAATAAACTGAAACTAAAATAAGGTAGAAGATATGGTTGTCAGGGTATATTTGAAACAAGCGTGGAACTTAATGAAGCAGAATCCGCTTTTCAGCACGCTCTATATTGTAGGAACAGGGATTTCTATCGTTATGACAATGGTAATAGCTATTGTGTATTATGTGCGGTTGGCTCCTGTTTATCCGGAGACGAACAGGATGCGTACATTGGTGGTGAAATCCGCTAAAATGACAAACGATGAGAGTACTCATTCTGCCAATATCAGTTATGCAATGTTGAAAGACTGGTTCTACTCGTTGGAAAGTGCGGAAGTAAGTACCGGAGTGTCTGGTACAAGTTATGCCCGGGTGACAAACGACAAAGAAGAAATTCCGACTTATGCAAGGTATACGGACGAGAACTTTTTCCGTGTCTTTCCTTTGGTCTTTCTGGAGGGGAAGCCATTTACTGAGGCCGATCGCCGTAGCGGTATTCATAATGTAGTACTGACAGATAGTTATGCACAGCAGCTTTTCGGAACAACTAAGGGAGTGGTCGGTAAAAACTTCTTAATGGATTATACCAATGTAAAAGTGGTGGGTGTTGTGAAAAGTGGCAGTTTTCTTACACCGGACTCGTATGCCCAAGTTTATCTTCCTTATAGTTGTCGCGAAGGCTATGATGATGAAGGAAGCCATTGGGCGTTGGGAGGTTATCGTGTCTACATTTTGATGAAGGAATCGAAAAGTGTCACAGATGTACAAGATGAAGTACTGGAACTTATCCGTAAATTTAATGTATCGGATATGGGTGACGGGTGGAAGCTGGATTTAGTGGGACAACCCGAACTTTATTGGCATAGCACTTTCCGCCTCTGGAGTAATGTCGCTGTCGACTGGGGCAGGGTGATATGGATGTTTGTAGGTATCTTTATGGTATTACTTTTTGTTCCCGCTTTCAATTTGAGCGGCATGATTTCTGCCCGTATGGAACGCCAGTTACCGGATTTGGGTATACGTAAGGCGTTTGGTGCTTCCCGCAGGCGGTTATTGGTACAGATTATCTGGGAAAATCTACTCCTTACAGGCTTGGGAACTCTTCTCGGATTGGTAATAGCTTGGATTGTACTTGCTTTGTCGGGATATGAGATATTCAGTTTATTCGAAGTCTTTCCTAAGTTTCCTCCTAAAGGAGTGAATTTGGGAATGGGAATTGATATGTTTTTTGCTCCGTTAATCTTTGTGGCAGCGGCTCTGTTCTGTTTATTACTGAATCTGATATCAGCGTTAATACCCGCATGGAATGCATTACGCCATCCGATAGTTGAATCTTTGAATGAGCAGAAATAGGGTTATCACCTTATATATAATAGAATTAGATCATTATGTTGAAACTGATACTGAAAAATCTTTGGGCACGGCGAGTCCGGAATGCGTGGTTGCTTGCCGAACTGATACTGGTCACTGTTCTGACCTGGTATATCACTGATCCTCTCTTTGTGTTAAGTTATAATCAGACGTTGCCTTTAGGATACGAACCGGACGGGTTGCTGATTGCTCCTATCCGCAGTTTGCCTTCCACTGCTCCTGATTATAATAAGGAAGAAGCGGATTCTCTTCATACAATGGAAAATATGCATCGTATGTTACGTAAGTTGCGTGATTATCCCGGTGTACAGAATGCTGCTCCTTTGGTGACTTTTGCTTTTCCGGGTTCGGGAGGGAGTTCGTATAATACTTATGCATACGATACATTGGCAATACCGGCGTCCATATCCTACTTTATACCCCATACCGGATTCTTTGAGACTTTTGGTTTCAAAACCTTTGAAGGAAAGACATTGGGAGAATTGGACAATATGGATTATCAGAGAAATGATCTTGTTGTATCTGCTGATTTGTTGCAGATCCTTCCGAAGGTCGGCCGATTGACCGGAAAACGACTGTTTTATAATAGCGATGACGATGAGAAGGATACAACTTTTTTCTCAATAAAAGGAGTCGTGGAGAAAGTGCGTTCCCGTAATTATGAACAAGGTATGTATTCTTTCTTTGAACCGCAATTGAATGTTCGTTCGAAAGAAGTATGGAACGGGGGATCTTTTTTGATTCGTCTGCAACCGGATGTGTCCGAGCAACGTTTTCTGCATGACTTCCGTACTTGGGCATACAGTAATCTGAAAGCCGGTAATCTTTATATACGGGAGGTCTCTACTTACAAGGAACAATTGGATTACTTGGAATATGGCTCCGGTGTTACCAATAAATACCGGATGAATATAATATTAGCGGTTTTCTTTCTTATTAATCTGGCGTTAGGAGTCACCGGTGCTTTCTGGCTCCAAACTCGTAGCCGCCGTGAAGAAGTGGGAATTATGTTGAGCTATGGGGCAGCACCGGGTAATATATGCAGGCTATTAATGGGAGAAGCTGCTATATTGGCTTCGTTTGCCTGGTTGGTGGGGTGTCTGATTTATTTGCAGTATGGACTGGCAGAAGGCAACTGGTATGAACAGGGCTATGTCGTGCCTTCACTTTGGATTAACAATTTCTGGCTGCATTATATAGTAGTGTCACTTATAGTTTATATCATTATTATCGTTGTGGTGTTGCTCGGAGTCTTTATTCCGGCTTACAAGATAAGTAGGATTCCTCCCACCGAAGCCTTGCGTGATGAATAAATGATGAAGATACGACCGGAAAAAGAGAAAGACAGATTATAATAATAACGATTTAAATACTTACGACTGTGATTAAATTAGTTGGCATTAATAAGATTTATCGCACCAATGAGATTGAGACGGTAGCGTTGGAGGATGTAAACCTTACAGTGAATAAAGGAGAGTTCCTGAGCATTATGGGGCCGTCAGGTTGTGGTAAATCCACTTTATTGAACATTATGGGGCTATTGGATACACCAACCGGTGGAAGTATAGAAGTAGCCGGAACAAGAATTGAAAGCATGAAAGATAAGGAACTTGCCGCTTTCCGTAATAAGAAACTGGGATTTGTGTTTCAGTCCTTCCACCTGATAAATTCGCTCAATGTACTGGATAATGTTGAGTTGCCTTTACTTTATCGTCGTATGAGTAGCAGTGAACGCAAGCGGTTGGCACAGGACGTTTTGGCAAAGGTGGGGTTAAGTCACCGAATGCGTCATTTCCCGTCTCAGCTCTCCGGTGGTCAGTGCCAGCGTGTTGCTGTTGCCCGTGCGATTATCGGCAATCCGGAGATTATCCTTGCTGACGAGCCGACCGGTAACCTGGACTCCAGAATGGGAGCGGAAGTTATGGAACTGCTTCACCGGTTGAATAAGGAAGACGGACGGACGATTGTTATGGTGACGCATAATGAAGAACAGGCAAAACAGACTTCGCGGACAGTTCGTTTCTTTGACGGGCATCAAGTGCAGTAAAAAGTTAAGGCTATTTGCATTGTTTTCAATATAATAACTTATCTTTGTGCGAATAATATTGAAAGAGGTGCAGATCTTTTGCTTATGAAACAACGATATTTCTGTGTGTTTGTAGTTCTGTTTATTGCCGTTCTTTGTCAAGCGGCAGCATCGGAGCGTACATACAATGTGCTTTTTATCCAATCGTATACTTCGCAGACTCCTTGGCATCGCGATTTGAACCAAGGTTTGGTGAAAGGCTTTAAAGATAATGGCTTGAAAGTGAATATAACGACTGAATATCTGGATGCGGATTTTTGGGCATTCAGATCTGAGAAAGTCATTATGCGTCGTTTCTGTGAGCGTGCCCGTGACAGGGAGACCGATTTGATTGTGACATCCAGTGATGAGGCTTTCTATACGCTCTTTGCGTGTGGAGACTCGTTGCCCTTGCAAATACCGGTTGTATTTTTGGGTATTAAGTATCCGGATGAGAAGCTGTTTGCCGCTCATCCCAATGTCTGCGGATATACGGTCAATCCTGATTTTGATATTATTTTGCGGGAGGCACAGCGACTGTTTCCCAAACGCAAAGAGGTTATTTGTGTGATTGATAATAGTTTTCTGAGTAACAAGGGACTGGAGGATTTTCAGGAGGAATGGGAAGTCTTTCAGAAAGATAATCCCGATTATGACATGAAGATATATAACACACAAAATCAGACAACCAGCCATATTATTTCTGCTATTTGCTATCCGCGTAATAGTTACGGACGTGTGGTAATTGCTCCCAAATGGTCTCCTTTTCTTTCTTTTGTAGGCAAAAACTCGAAAGCCCCTGTTTTTGCTACACAGAATGTTGGTTTGACCAACGGAGTGTTCGGTGCTTATGATTGCGATGCCTATACTTCGGCAATGCAGGCCGCACAGAGAGCTTCTTCCGTATTAAAAGGAACATCTCCCAAAGACGTCGGGGTTACTGAGATTCCGCAAGGGTTTATATATGACTACAAGCAACTGGAATTTTTTCATGTCAATCCTGACAAGATAGGCTCGAAAGGAACTGTTGTCAATGAACCCTATTGGGAGAAATATAAACTCTTGTTTATTCTTCTTTATCCGTCTATTTTGGCATTATTGATTGCGTCTATCGTATGGTTAATGCGTGTTAATCGTCGTGAGGCCAAACGGAGGGTACAGGCGCAGACCCGTTTGTTGGTACAGAATAAAATGGTGGAACAACGCAATGAGTTTGACAATGTCTTCCATTCCATTCGCGACGGTGTCATTACATATGATACCGATTTACATATCCATTTCACCAACCGTTCCCTGTTGCAAATGCTACATTTGCCGTTCGATATAGGCGGACGTGTGTATGAAGGAATGATGGCGGGAAGCATTTTCAAGATTTATCATAATGGTCAGGATATCCTCCATAAAATGTTGAAGGAAGTAGCAAAGACCGGAAAGAGTGTTATGATACCGCAAGGTGCCTTTATGAAAGAAGTACATAGTGACAAATATTTCCCCGTATCGGGAGAAATCGTGCCTATCTTTTCAAGGGAAGAAATTACCGGTATGGCTCTTTCTGCACGTAATATATCGGATGAAGAGATGCAGAAGCGTTTCTTCGACATGGCAGTGGACGAGAGCGCTATTTATCCGTGGCAGTTTGATATGGAAACAAATTGCTTTATTTTTCCGCAAGGCTTTCTGGTGAGGCTCGGTTATGATGAAGCTGTTACTACCATTTCTCGCGAAGAAATGGATCGTACGATTCATCCGGATGATATAAAAGAAATACGTGTTCTTTTTGACAAGGCCTTGTCGGGTGAAGAAGAAAGCACACGTTTGAACTTCCGCCAGCGTAATGTGAAAGGCGAATATGAGTGGTGGGAATACCGTTCTTCTATTGTTACCGGCTTGACGCAGGATTCTCTCTATAATATATTAGGTGTATGTCAGAGTATCCAGCGGTATAAGACTGCTGAGCAAGAGATGCGGGAGGCGCGTGATAAGGCGCTTCAGGCGGATAAATTGAAGTCGGCCTTCCTTGCCAATATGAGCCACGAAATCCGCACTCCGCTGAATGCTATCGTCGGTTTCTCCGATTTGTTGAGTGATACGAGTAACTTTACCGAAGAAGAGGTGACGCAGTTTATTGCCACAATCAATAAGAATTGCGGATTGTTACTGGCTTTGATTAACGATATTCTCGATTTGTCGCGCATCGAATCGGGAACAATGGAATTTATGTTTGCGGAACATAACCTGCCTTTATTGCTCAAAACTGTCCATGATTCGCAGCGCCTGAATATGCCTGCGGGCGTAGAACTGGTACTGCGTATGCCTGCGGGCGACAAGAAATATCTTACGACAGATAATGTCCGCCTGCAACAGGTAGTCAATAACCTTATTAATAATGCTGCCAAGTTCACCGGTAGCGGCTTTATCACTTTCGGTTATGAAGAAGATGAAGAACCGGGTTATACTCGGATTTTCGTAGAAGATACGGGAGTCGGCATTTCTGAAGAAGGTATCCGCCATATCTTCGAGCGGTTCTATAAGGTCGATAACTTTACGCAGGGGGCAGGTTTGGGATTGAGTATTTGCCAGACTATTGTCGAACGTCTGAAAGGAACTATCAGTGTCACTTCCGAAGTAGGCAAAGGCACCCGCTTTACGGTACGTCTTCCTAACTACTGCGAATAGACACCCGTATCTGCTACAAACAATACTAAAACGGCTGCATACATAATCGAACGTTCATTTTTGAGCATAGTGTCCGAAAATGAACACTGTTCTTATTCTTTAATTTGTTGATAATAAATACCTTACTTTTGGCACATCGTTTGAACCTCCTTAGGTGAAAAATATAGTGCGTAATGAAAAAGAAAAGTATATTGTTTGCTCTTGCTGCTGTTTGCCTGCCTGTGGTATTATCGGCACAGCAGGAAAGGGAAATAACCTTGAATGAAGCTATTGCTATGGCACGCGTGCAATCCGTAGATGCCGCCGTTGCCCTGAATGAATTGAAAACTGCCTATTGGGAATATCGTACCTTCCGTGCCGATCTTTTGCCGGAAGTCAACCTGACCGGTACATTGCCTAATTACAACAAGTCTTATGGCTCCTATCAGAATGCAGACGGTTCATACAGCTTTGTCCGTAACAGTGCTTTGGGACTTTCCGGCGACCTTTCCATTGACCAGAACATCTGGCTTACCGGCGGTAAACTTTCATTGGTGTCTTCGCTCGACTATATGAAGCAGTTGGGCTCCGGAGGCGACCGTCACTTCATGTCTGTTCCCATTACGCTGAAACTCACGCAACCGATTCTTGGCGTAAACAACGTGAAATGGAACAGGCGCATTGAACCGGTACGTTATGCGGAAGCAAAAGCTGCTTTTATTACCGCTACCGAAGAAGTAACCATGCGGGCAATCACCTATTATTTTAATCTCCTGCTGGCCGAAGAAAACTTGGGGACAGCCAGGCAAAACCTCTCCAATGCCGACCACCTCTACAAAGTAGCACTTGCTAAACGTGAAATGGGGCAGATCTCCGAAAACGAACTCTTGCAACTGAAACTTTCCGCCTTGAATGCAAAAGCTTCTTTGACGGAGGCCGAAAGTGACCTCAATGCCAAGATGTTCCAGCTTCGCGCCTTTTTAGGAGTGGGAGAGGATGAAAATCTGCGTCCCGTCATTCCCGAAACTGTGGACGGAACGAAAATGGAATACAATCAAGTGTTGAGCAAAGCTTTGGAACGTAACTCATTTGCTCAGAACATTCGTCGCCGACAGTTGGAAGCTGATTATGAAGTGGCCACGGCACGCGGTAACCTGCGTAGCATCGATCTGTTTGCAAGTGTGGGGTATACCGGAGAGAATCGTGATTTCCCTGCTGTTTACAAGAATTTGCAGGATAACCAAATTGTGCAGGTAGGCGTTAAGATTCCGATTCTCGATTGGGGAAAACGCCGTGGGAAAGTCCGGGTAGCCAAGAGCAACCGGGATGTAGTGCTTTCAAAGATTCGTCAGGAACAGATAAACTTCAATCAGGACATTTTTCTGTTGGTGGAGAATTTCAATAATCAGGCGCAGCAGTTAGCTATTGCAAAGGAAGCTGATCTCATAGCGCAGCAACGTTACAAGACCAGTATTGAAACCTTTCTGATTGGCAAGATTAATACGCTGGACCTGAACGACGCTCAAAGTTCCAAAGATGCGGCGCGTCAGAAGCACATTTCCGAGCTCTATTATTATTGGTATTATTTTTATCAGATTCGTAGCCTGACGCTTTGGGATTTCCGTACCAATACCGAACTGGAAGCCGATTTTGATGAAATAGTGCGACAATAAAAAAGGAAAGGTCCATAAAGACAGTATTTTTTTGTAGATTTGCATCATCACAGTAATAGAAAAGGAAGCTCTGATAGAATATAGAATAAGGAATACGAACTATGATTCTGATAATTGACGACGACAGCGCAGTGCGTTCTTCGCTTAGCTTCATGTTGAAGCGGGCAGGATATGAAGCACAGACCGTTCCCGGTCCACGGGAAGCTATGGAGGTAGTGCGTTCCGTAGCTCCGGATTTAATCCTGATGGATATGAACTTCACTCTTTCTACAACGGGTGAGGAGGGTTTGACCCTACTCAAACAAGTGAAATGTTCCGTCCCGAAACTCCGGTGATACTGATGACCGCTTGGGGGAAGTATCCAACTTGCCGTGCAAGGAATGCAGGCAGGAGCTTTTGACTTTATTCCCAAACCGTGGAACAACGCTGCCCTGCTGCAACGTATCGAGACGGCCTTGGAACTTTCCACTGCTCCTAAAGAAACAACGCAGGAACAGAACGACGCATTCAATCGTAATCATATCATCGGTCGTAGCCAAGGCTTGACGGACGTATTGAATACCATTGCCCGCATTGCAAAGACCAACGCCTCCGTATTAATAACAGGCGAAAGCGGTACAGGTAAGGAACTGATAGCCGAAGCGATCCATATTAACAGCCAGCGTGCTAAACATCCTTTTGTAAAAGTAAATCTTGGAGGAATTTCCCAAAGCCTGTTCGAAAGTGAAATGTTCGGGCACAAGAAAGGAGCTTTTACCGACGCTTCCGCCGACCGTATCGGACGTTTCGAAATGGCAAACAAGGGACGATTTTCCTGGATGAAATAGGTGATCTCGACCCTTCGTGCCAGGTGAAGTTACTGCGTGTATTGCAGGATCAGACATTTGAAGTGCTCGGCGACAGCCGTCCGCGCAAAACGGATATCCGGGTAGTATCAGCCACCAATGCCGATTTGCGCAAAATGGTAGGCGAACGTACTTTTCGTGAAGACCTCTTCTATCGTATCAATCTGATAACCGTTAAACTACCCGCTTTGCGCGAACGCCGTGAGGACATCCCTTTGCTGGTGCGTCACTTCGCTGACCGTCAGGCAGAGACGAACGGATTGCCTCGCACGGAATTTTCCGCTGATGCCATGCAATTCTTGAGCCGCCTGCCTTATCCGGGGAATATCCGCGAATTGAAGAACTTGGTGGAACGTACGATACTTGTCAGTGGCAAGCCTACTCTCGACGCATCCGATTTCGACGCCCAGTATATCCGCCATAACGATCAGAAAGCAGCCGAAAGTACTTCTTTTATCGGCATGACTTTGGACGAAATAGAGCGTCAGACCATACTTCAGGCTTTAGAACGGCATAAAGGTAACCTGAGTCAGGTAGCTATGGCATTAGGTATCAGTCGTGCCGCCCTTTACCGGAGGCTTGAAAAGCATAATATAAATTATACGTTATAATAGCTTGTATATTGTAGCTCTGTCTGATGATGCAGACAGATAATTACCAGTGAATCATATAACTTAAAACTATTTGTCCGTGCGAATCAAAGGCTTCTTTTACATATTCGTCATCTTGTTGCTGATTTTGGGAATTGGCTTGCTTTGCCTTTCCGGCCAGTTACGTCCGGCTTTCTTTTATGTAGGAGAGGGGCTGATCCTGTTCATCTTGGTCTATCTGGTTTTCTTTTATCGTAAGATAGTGAAACCTTTGAACACGATTGGAAGCGGTATGGAATTGTTACGCGAGCAGGATTTCAGTAGTCGACTGAGCCGGGTGGGGCAGTACGAAGCCGACCGTATCGTGAATATCTTCAACCGCATGATGGAACAACTCAAGAATGAACGTCTCCGCCTGCGTGAACAGAATAATTTTCTCGATTTGATGATTAAGGCTTCTCCTATGGGAGTTATCATCACCTCCCTTGACGACGAACTTTCGGAACTTAACCCTATGGCGTTGAAAATGCTCGGTGTCCGCTTCGAAGATGTTCAGGGGAAAAAGATGAAAGACGTTGACTCCCCGTTAGCCGGGGAACTTGCCAGTCTGCCGAGAGGTGAGACAGTAACCGTCCGCCTGAATGACTCGAACATTTACCGATGCACCCATTCCTCCTTTATCGACCGTGGATTCCAACATCCTTTCTTTCTGATCGAAAGCCTTACGGATGAAGTGATGAAAGCTGAGAAGAAAGCCTATGAGAAAGTTATCCGTATGATAGCCCACGAAGTGAACAATACCACTGCGGGAATTACCTCTACGTTGGACACCGTAGAGCAAGCGCTTACCACGGAAGAAGGTATGGAAGACATCTGCGATGTGATGCGTGTCTGCATTGAACGCTGTTTCTCCATGAGCCGCTTCATCACTCGCTTTGCCGATGTAGTGAAGATTCCCGAACCGACGTATTCTCTTGTCAATCTCAACGACCTAGTCTTTGCTTGTAAACGTTTCATGGAAGGAATGTGCAACGACCGCCACATCACTCTCCGCATGGAGATAGACGAAAGTCTGCCGGACGTAAAACTGGACAGCTCCCTGTTTGAACAAGTGCTTGTCAATATCATTAAGAATGCGGCGGAGAGTATCGCACCGGAGGGGAAAAGCATTGTGCCTGAAGACGAAAGTCCGGAACCCAAAGGAGAAATCATTATCCGTACCCTGTCTCCTGCTACGTCGAGGTGATAGACAACGGCAGAGGGATCAGTAAAGAGACAGAAGCTAAACTGTTCAGTCCCTTCTTTTCAACGAAACCGAACGGTCAGGGGATCGGGCTTATCTTTATCCGTGAAGTTCTGATGCGTCACGGATGTACTTTCTCTCTGCGTACTTATTCCGACGGATTAACCAAATTTCGTATTCTTTTTCCTTAAATGTGATAAATGAGAACAGTTCTTCCGTCAAACAGAACTATTAATTGTCCCCAAATACCCTTACCTTTGCCCCGCTCAATTCAATAGAATTTAAGGTATGAGACTAATGGTAAAAGGTGTACTAACGCTCTTTCTTTTATTGGCTATCAGTATTCCGCTAAGTGCGCAGTATATAGTGCAAGGCGTGGTGACTGATTCTCTGACAAAGGAACCTTTACCTTATGCATCTGTACGTCTGAAAGACACGACCGAAGGAACGACCACCGGAAGCGACGGACGTTTTTACTTCAAAACCCACCGCTCCGAAGCAGTGCTGGTAGTTTCAGTGATAGGCTATAATGATTACAGCCGGCAGATTCGTCCTGCCCGGAATGCATCTTATAAAATCGCCCTTTCACCCACTTCGTATTCCCTCAATGAAGTCGTAGTAAAGCCCAAACGCGAACACTACCGTAAGAAAGACAATCCTGCCGTAGAATTTGTCCGTCACATGATAGAGCATCGTGACGACCATTCGCCTGACGAAAAAGATTTCTGGCAACGTGAACGCTACGAGAAAACTACCTTCGCACTGAACAACTTTGATGAAGAAAAACAGAAAAAATGGTTCTACCGCAAGTTCGATTTCCTCACGGAATATGTAGATACCTCCGCCGTGACCGGAAAACCGATCCTTACCGTATCCGCCCGTGAACTGCTCGCTACGGATTATTACCGTAAATCCCCTCATGCCGAGAAACAATGGGTGAAAGGCCGCAAACAGGCAGGTGTTGACGAGTTTCTTTCCAAACAAGGAATGCAGGCAGCTATCAACGAGGTGTTCAAAGACGTTGATATTTACGAGAATAACATCTCCTTGTTCACCAACAAATTTGTCAGTCCCCTGTCCCGTATCGGTACAGGATTCTATAAATACTACCTAATGGACACCTTGCAGATAGCAGGTGAACAATGCGTAGACCTTGCCTTCACTCCCTTTAACTCAGAATCTTTCGGCTTTAACGGACACCTGTATGTGACGCTCGACTCTACCTACTTTGTTAAACGTGCCGTATTCAACTCTTCCAAAAAGATAAACCTGAACTTTGTAGACTACATGTTGCTCGAACAGGAATTTAAGCGCGCTGAAGACGGCACACGCCTGCTCGACCATGAAAGTATCACCGTAGAATTCAAGCTGACCGAAGGACAGGACGGTATTTTTGCCCGCCGTGTAGCGGATTACAGGAACTACACCTTTACGCCGACTGCCGAAGCCGACAAAGCCTTCGCCAAACCCGAACGTATTATTGAAGAAACGGAAGCCCTGTCCCGTCCCGAAACCTTCTGGGCGGAGAACCGTCCGCAAGCCGCTATCTCCCAACAGGAGAACTCCGTAGACCGCCTGATGACACAATTACGCGGTTATCCGGTATATTACTGGACGGAGAAGATTCTCTCCATCCTCTTTACGGGATATATTCCTACCTCCAAAGAAGCACCACTTTTCTATATCGGCCCGATGAATGCCACTATCAGCGGTAACACATTGGAAGGTCCCCGTATCCGTGCCGGAGGAATGACTACCGCATGGCTCAATCCGCACCTTTTCGGTAAAGGTTACATCGCCTACGGCTTCAAGGACGAACGGGTGAAAGGACTGGCGGAACTGGAATACTCTTTCAAGAAAAAGAAAGAGTACGCCAACGAATTTCCTATCCACTCGTTAAAACTACGTTACGAGTCAGACGTCAATCAATATGGGCAGAACTATCTCTACACAAGTAAAGATAACGTATTCCTTGCCCTGAAACGCGAGAAAGACGATCGCATCGGTTATTTCCGGCAAGCCGAGTTGACCTATACCAACGAGTTCTACTCAGGTTTCTCCTTCCAACTGACGGCACGTCGTCGGACAGACGAGTCCTCCTACCTGATTCCCTTTCTTCAGAAAGAAGGTGATGTGCTGACTCCGGTCAAAGAATACTCCACCAGTGCGGCCGAATTGAAACTGCGCTATGCTCCGAATGAGAAGTTCTTCCAGACGCAGTGGAACCGTTTCCCCGTGTCGCTGGATGCTCCGGTGTTCACGCTCTCCCATACCATTGCCGGAAAGGGAGTGCTGGGAAGCGATTACACCTACAACCATACCGAAGCGGGAGTGCAGAAGCGTTTCTGGTTCTCCGCCTTCGGCTATACGGACGTCATACTGAAAGCTGGAAAAGTATGGGACAAAGTGCCTTTCCCGTTGCTGATTATGCCTAATGCCAACCTTTCCTATACCATTCAGCCCGAATCCTATTCATTGATGAATGCCATGGAGTTTATGAATGATGAATATTTCTCTTGGGACGTCACTTATTTCCTCAACGGCTGGCTGTTCAACCGTATCCCGTTGTTGAAAAAACTGAAATGGCGTGAAATCGTTTCCTGTCGTGGATTATATGGACATTTGAGCGATAAGAATAATCCGGAATTGAGCGACGGATTGTTTGCTTTTCCGATAGCGGATACCCGTGCCATGGGGAAAACGCCTTACGTGGAAGTGGGCGTAGGTATCGAAAACATATTTAAGGTATTACGCTTGGATTACGTCTGGAGGCTTACTTATCGTGATTCGCCCGGGATTGACAGATCAGGCTTGAGAATAAGTCTCCACATGACCTTTTAAAAGTTAAATCCTGCTAATTGCAATGTTTATATGACAAATAAAGACCGTATTAGTAATTAATTAATCTTATTTTTGCATCAATTTTAGTTTAATTTTAATAGAATAGAAATGAAACAAGAAATTAAACCCGCTACTGGGCGTCTTGGCGTACTGGTAGTTGGAGTGGGTGGTGCGGTAGCTACCACGATGATTGTAGGTACACTAGCCTCTCGCAAGGGACTGGCAAAACCGATAGGATCTATTACCCAGTTAGCCACAATGCGCATGGAAAACAACGAAGAAAAACTCATCAAGGACGTTGTGCCCTTGACGGATTTGAACGACATTGTTTTCGGAGGTTGGGACATTTTCCCGGATAATGCATACGAAGCTGCTATGTACGCCGAGGTTCTGAAAGAAAAGGACCTGAACGGAGTGAAAGACGAATTGGAAGCTATCAAGCCGATGCCGGCTGCTTTCGATCACAACTGGGCAAAACGTCTGAACGGTACACACGTGAAGAAGGCTGCTACCCGTTGGGAAATGGTAGAACAACTTCGTCAGGATATCCGCGACTTCAAAGCTGCTAACAACTGCGAACGCGTAGTGGTGCTTTGGGCTGCAAGTACTGAAATTTACATTCCGCTGTCTGACGAACACATGTCACTCGCTGCTTTAGAGAAAGCAATGAAGGAAAACAATACAGACGTGATTTCTCCGAGTATGTGTTACGCGTATGCTGCTATTGCAGAAGACGCTCCGTTCGTAATGGGTGCTCCTAACTTGTGTGTGGATACTCCTGCTATGTGGGAATTCTCTAAACAGAAGAATGTACCTATCTCCGGAAAAGACTTCAAGAGCGGTCAGACACTGATGAAAACCGTATTGGCTCCGATGTTCAAGACCCGTATGCTGGGTGTGAACGGCTGGTTCTCTACCAACATTCTCGGTAACCGCGACGGCGAAGTGCTTGATGATCCGGACAACTTCAAGACAAAAGAAGTCAGCAAGCTGTCTGTAATCGACACGATCTTTGAACCCGAAAAATATCCGGATCTCTACGGAGATGTTTATCATAAAGTACGTATCAACTACTATCCTCCCCGCAAGACAACAAAGAAGCATGGGACAACATCGACATCTTCGGATGGATGGGCTACCCTATGGAAATCAAGGTGAACTTCCTTTGCCGCGACTCTATCCTTGCAGCTCCTATCGCTCTTGACCTTGTGTTGTTCAGCGACTTGGCAATGCGTGCAGGTATGTGTGGCATCCAGACTTGGTTGTCATTCTTCTGCAAGAGCCCGATGCACGACTTCGAACACCAACCCGAACATGACTTGTTTACTCAATGGAGAATGGTAAAACAGACATTGCGTAACATGATTGGCGAAAAAGAACCCGATTACTTAGCTTAATCAGGAACCACAAATAATAAGTTGAGATTGAGATTTACCATCCTGTAAAGACTGGTGGATGCTCAACCTCAACTTTTTAATTAGTAACTTGTAATTTAATGAAGAAAGCTCCTTTTCTACCTGTATTGATAGGCACGGGCTCGCGTGTAGTGGTAGATGAAATGGTCGGAGTGTGGATACCATTGCTTGCCGTTCCCGACAATGACAAATGGATATGGTATGTAGTGGCGGCTTTCGTCCTGTTCCGTGCATTCGACATTGCCAAGCCATTGGGCATCCGCAAAATGGAGAGTCTCAGAGGTGGGGTAGGTGTGATGATGGATGATATACTGGCAGGGGTATATAGTTTTATCTTGTTAGCAGGAGCAAGATGTGTGATTGGCTGAGAAAAGTTGCACGGATGATTTCCCAGAAAGGCGGCATCTTCATGTTCTTGAGGGCGCAGCTTTCTGCTCAAATGGCAACTATTGCAGACTTTCTCGTTACGATTCTTCTAGTCAGGCTGTTTGATGTCTACTATGTATATGCTACCTTCGCGGGAGCTATCTATGGAGGAATCGTTAATTGTGTTATCAACTATAAATGGACTTTTAAATCGAAAGGAAAGAAAACGAACGTTGCTGTAAAGTTTATCCTTGTGTGGGTATGCAGCATCTGGCTGAACACGTGGGGGAACGTATGCACTGACGGAATCATTAGCAAGAAGATTCCCTGGGTACGCGACACGCTTAGCCTGTATTTCGGAGATTTTTTCATTATCCCCAAAATGGCGGTAGCGGTTATCGTCGCATTATTCTGGAATTATAATATGCACCGCTTTTTTGTATACCGGAATATAAACATAGGAAGTTTGTTCAGAAAAAGAGATTGAAATAAAAACAGAAGATTTAGATAAAAACAGATTTAGACACAATATGAATTACAGAGATTATTTACAACAGTTGATTTATAAGATTATCAATCCCCTGATACGCGGAATGATTAAAATCGGAATCACTCCCAATTTTATCACTACAACCGGATTTATCCTGAACGTGGTGGCAGCAGGAATGTTTGTCTATGCCGGTATCTGTGGCGGCCGGAATGACCTTGCTATCGTCGGTTGGGCGGGAGGTGTTATTCTGTTTGCCGGATTGTTCGATATGATGGACGGGCGTGTGGCGCGGTTGGGAAACATGAGTTCCAAATTCGGTGCACTCTATGATTCGGTGCTCGACCGTTACAGCGAACTGATGACATTTTTCGGTATCTGCTACTACCTGTCGATGAAAGATTATTTCTTTTATGCCCTGATTGCGTTTGTGGCACTCATCGGTTCGCTGATGGTAAGCTACGTTCGTGCCCGTGCCGAAGGATTAGGTATCGAGTGTAAAGTAGGATTCATGCAGCGTCCGGAACGTGTGGTACTCACCAGTCTGGGAGCGTTGTTCTGCGGTGTATTCAAAGATATCACGGCTTTCGACCCGATGTTGATACTGATTGTACCTTTGGCTTTCGTTGCCGTATTTGCCAATATCACAGCTTTCGCGCGTGTGAGACATTGCTATAAGGTAATGATGAAATAATTGTCCGAAAAGCTAAATAGTATTGGTATATTAACACCTTATTAGAATGAAAATAGTTATTGAACTGCCGTCAAAGAATGAAGCCCTGATTACTGTAATCACTATGGCTCTTTTTCTTTTGCTGACAGGTGTCTTCATCGGACTTCGTTCCGAACATTTCTTAATGGTGGCACTCTATCTGGTCTTATTCTTTGCCGGGCTACCCACCCGTAAACTTGCATTAGCCCTGTTGCCTTTTGCCATTTTCGGAATCTCCTACGACTGGATGCGTATCTGTCCCAATTACGAAGTGAACCCGATTGATGTAGCCGGATTATACAATCTGGAGAAATCTCTTTTCGGGGTCATGGACAACGGTATCCTGATTACCCCGTGCGAATATTTCGCTGCCCATAACTGGCCGGTTGCAGATGTCTTTGCCGGCATCTTTTATCTGTGTTGGGTTCCCGTGCCTATCCTGTTCGGTCTTTGCCTGTACTTCAAGAAGCAGAGAAAAACATATCTCCGCTTTGCGCTGGTATTTCTGCTGGTCAACTTAATCGGCTTTGCCGGTTATTACATTCATCCTGCTGCTCCCCCCTGGTATGCCATTAATTACGGTTTCGAACCGATACTGAACACTCCGGGCAACGTAGCCGGTCTGGGACGTTTCGACGCTTTCTTCGGTGTGACGATTTTCGACTCTATCTACGGGCGCAATGCCAATGTTTTTGCCGCAGTGCCTTCGCTTCATGCCGCCTATATGGTGGTGGCTTTGGTATATGCTATCATCGGCAAATGCAGGTGGTATGTGATTACTCTCTTTGCCGTTATCATGCTGGGCATTTGGGGAACGGCTGTTTATTCCTGTCACCACTACATCATTGATGTGTTGCTCGGTATATCCTGCGCATTACTCGGTTGGCTGGTGTTTGAATACGGGCTGATGAAAATTCCGGTATTTAATAGATTCTTTGACAGGTATTATAAGTATATAAAGTAAAATATACAGGTATATAAGAAGCAGTGAAGAACAAGTACCGCAATATATTCCTCGCTTTTGGCATCATTGCCGTCCTGATAATGATATTCATTCGATATGGATTATCGGGAACTTTGGGTGAATCTGAAGCGTGCAGGAATATATTTGCCCTTGGTCTTGTTGCTTTGGCTGTTTGTCTACCTTATTAATACGCTGTCATGGTATATCATCATCCGTAGCGGAGGCAAACCGGGCTTTTCCTTTTCCCGGCTTTATAAATTTACCGTAACAGGCTTTGCGCTCAATTATGTGACACCCGTCGGGCTCATGGGAGGCGAGCCTTATCGGATTATGGAGCTGAAACCCTTTATCGGAATCGAAAGGGCTACCTCTTCGGTGATTCTCTACGTGATGATGCACATCTTCTCCCACTTTTGTTTCTGGCTGACTTCCGTCCTGTTGTATGTCTGTCTCTATCCCGTAGGGTGGGTCATGAGCGTTATTCTGGGAGCTATCACTTTATTCTGCCTGCTGGTTACCGTCCTTTTTATAAAAGGCTACCGGCACGGTATGGCAGTTGCCTTTATCCGCATGGGTAGCCGTCTCCCTTTTCTAAAGAAGAAAGTACTTCATTTTGCCGAAACCCATAAAGAGAAACTGGAAAACATAGATAAGCAAATCGCCCTCCTTCACCGGCAGAAGAAACGTACTTTTTATTCGGCCCTCTTTCTAGAATACACGGCTCGTGTTGTCAGTTGCCTTGAGATCTGGCTGATACTTAATGTGTTGACAACAAACGTCAGCTTTGCCGACTGCTGCCTGATTGCTGCCTTTTCCTCCTTGTTGGCCAATCTTTTGTTCTTCTTGCCGATGCAGCTCGGTGGACGTGAAGGAGGCTTTGCACTTGCCGTAGGTGGCCTCTCCCTTTCCGGAGCCTACGGGGTTTATGCTGCACTGATTACCCGTGTCCGCGAAATGGTCTGGATCGTGATCGGGCTTGCTCTGATGAAGGTTGGAAACAGGAAAGGAAATTAGCCGGCATGGCATACTGCGTCAATTTTAAGCCGGAAAAGAAAATTCTCGTTTGGCTTTGAAAAATGATGCTTCTTCAAATTTGGTGGTAATTTAACTAGTCGGTGGTATCTCCATTCCCCTCCTTCGGGGAAGGAGGGGTGGCTGAAAGCCGGGGTGGTAGGTGGATACACAATGCTGATAATAACCGACTTACGCATTCACCTACCACCTCCCCCTACGGGGACTCCTCCTTCCCGAAGGAGGAGAATGGAGAATACTATCGACTATCAAATTATTATTGAATACTATCGACTATAAACTATCAAATTATTATTTTCCTAATTAATTTTACCACCAAATTAGAAGAAGAACCTGAAAAATAAGGAAGTATTGTTTGGATAGCTCGTGTGAATAGTTAACTTTGCAGTTATTAACATCTTAAAAATAAGAACATGAGAAAACTAACTACCTTTTTGTTGCTTCTGGCAATGTTGATTCCAACGGCCGGAGCGCAGTCAACCGACATCTTTAAAAAGAAGAAAAAGAAAAACAGTAAGACGGAAGCTGTCGACAAAGCGAAAGCCGACTCCATAGCGAAAGCCAAGAAATCTCCTTTCCAACCTTATGCAAGCGTAATCACCGGTAAAGCCAAGACTATGAACGGTTTCTTCAAGGTGCACTGTATAGAAGGAAAATACTTCTTCGAAATCCCCGATTCCCTGTTTGGACGGGATATTCTGATTGTCAACCGTATTGTAAAGGCCCCGGTGGACAAACAAAAACGTAAAGCCGGCTATCCGGGCGACCATATCAGCGATGAAGTGATACGTTTCGAACTGGGACGGGACAACAAACTGTTTATCCGTCAGATCTCTTATCTGGAACATTCCACCGATACACTGGGAATGTATCAGGCAGTGCTGAACTCCAACGTGCAACCTATCGTTGCCACCTTCCCGCTGAAGACGATGCGCAAGGACAGCCTGACGAAAAACTATGTGATCGAAATGACCGACTTTATCCGCAGGGATAATGATATGTTCTCTTTCTCCAACTATGCGAAAGATAATATCGGGGCGACTTCAATGATCTCCGACGCCAGCTATATCGACACCTTGAAAGCCTTCCCGCAGAATATCGAAATCCGCACTGTGCGCACCTTCCAACGGAAACCGCCTATGGGCAGCGCTCTTGAGAAAATGATTGCTCAATACTACAACTCCACCGGTCCGATGACTTACGAACTGAACAGCCCTATGCTGCTCCTGCCCAAAGAGCCGATGAAACCGCGACTCTATGACCCCCGCGTAGGCTATTTTGCTGTCGGCTATAAAGACTTTGACGGTAATCCGCACGGTATGAAATACAAAGCGAATATCACCCGTTGGCGTCTCGAACCGAAAGACGAGGACAAAGAAAGGTATCTGAGAGGAGAACTTGTAGAACCCAAGAAACCGATCGTTATTTACATCGACCCTGCTACTCCTAAGAAGTGGGTTCCCTACCTGATTCAAGGTGTCAACGACTGGCAGAAAGCCTTCGAGAAAGCCGGATTCAAGAATGCCATTATCGGTAAGGAAGCCCCCACGGACGATCCTACCTGGAGTTTGGAAGACGCCCGTCACTCGGCTATCGTCTATAAGCCTTCCGACATTCCGAACGCAAGCGGTCCTCACGTACACGATCCCCGCAGCGGTGAAATTCTGGAAACACATATCAACTGGTATCACAATGTAATGTTGTTGCTCTACAACTGGTATATCGTACAGGCCGGAGCCATAGACCCGGGGGCACGCAAACCTCAGTTTGACGATGAACTCATGGGCGAATTGATACGCTTCGTGTCTTCTCATGAAGTAGGCCACACACTCGGTTTGCGTCATAACTTCGGTTCTTCCGCTACCGTTCCGGTAGAGAAACTGAGAGACAAAGCATGGGTGGAAGCCAACGGCCACACCCCGTCTATCATGGACTACGCACGTTTCAACTACATCGCCCAGCCGGAAGACAGCATCTCACGTGCCGGAATCTTCCCGCGCATCGGTATCTATGACGATTGGTCTATCGAGTGGGGATATCGCTGGATGCCCGAATTCAAGACGGCGGAAGATGAAATTCCTCACATGAACAAGTGGATTATCAGTAAGCTGAAAGAAGACAAGCGTTACACCTTCGGTACGGAAAGCGACCGCGACGATCCCCGCAACCAGAACGAAGACTTGGGAGACGATGCTATGCTGGCTGGTACATATGGTATCAAGAACCTGAAACGTATCATGCCCGAAATTATGAAGTGGACGTACGAGCCGAACGAAGGTTACGAGAAAGCAAGAACTTTATATAGTAATGTCGCCGGACAATTCTCTCTGTATATGGGACACGTGGCGACCAATGTTGCCGGTATTTACAGCACCCCGATTTCTGTAGAGCAGACCGATGTGAAAGCAGTGGAATTTGTGCCGAAAGAAATACAGAAGAAAGCAATGGCCTTCCTGAACAAAGAACTGTTCACCATGCCTACCTGGCTAATGGATAGCCAACTGTTGGAGAAAGCTCAGGTCAACACCTCCAGTTTTATCTTCAGTGTGCAGAGTGGCATACTGAAAGGCTTGCTTAGCAGCCGCACATTGGATAAAATGACAACTAACGAGTTGATGAACGGTACGAAAGCCTACACTTCCGCTGAGATGTTCCAGGATTTGAGAAAGAGTATCTGGAATGATCTGAGAGGAGGGAAAAGACCCGACCTCAATCAACGTGCCTTGCAGAAAGTCTATGTCAACTCATTGACTGCAATGCTCGAGAAGCCGAAGACGAACGCCAATCAGTATATGCCCGATTCTCTGTCGGAAGCATCCGCCATTGCCCGTGGGCAACTGACAGATCTCCGGAGAGACCTTGCCAATGCAGCAAGCGCTTCCGGTGGCATATACAGAAGCCATTACCTGAACCTGAAAGCATTGATTGATACTGCATTCGAAGCAAAATAAAAGGTTGCTTCTTCAAATTTGGTGGTAAACTTAATTAGGAAAATAATAATTTGAAAGTTGATAGTCGATAGTATTCAACAATAATTTGATAGTCGATAGTATTCTCCATTCTCCTCCTTCGGGAAGGAGGAGTCCCCGTAGGGGGAGGTGGTAGGTGAATGCGTAAGTCAGTTATTATCAACATTGTGTATCCACCTACCACCCCGGCTTTCAGCCACCCCTCCTTCCCCGAAGGAGGGGAATGGAGATACCACCGACCGGTTAAATTACCACCAAATTTGAAGAAGAATCAATAAAAGAAAGAATTTCTTTTTGAATAAACAGGAAACTCCAACTAATCCGACTTTATCAATCGGTTAGCTGGAGTTTCCTGTTTCATCTTTTTAGAGAAAGGAGAGCGCTTTTCTCAGTTTACACCTTCCCCCAATCCTTTTCAGCATTAAAGCAGGGACAAGCCTTGATCCATTCTTCCGGTTCTATCTCACCGTTTCCGTTCAGGTCGGGACTGAGGTCGCGATGTCCGCAGATGCGGCAGCCCGGGTAATCCTTCAATAAAGTGAGAATCAGCACACGCATCGAATGTTTCTGCCATTCGGTACGGGTATCTTTGGGATGTCCCTTGCAGTCGAGCCCGCCTTCGTAGCAGATACCGATACTTTCTTTGTTGAAGCCACGGGTGTGTGCGCCGATGCGTTCGAGAGGCCGGGTCGATTTGATATCCCCATTTTTGCGGATATAAAAATGGTATCCCGTCCCGTTGAATCCCCGCCTGCGGTGGCAGATATCCAAGTCATATTCCGTAAACTCCCTGTCCTCACGTGTAGCGGAACAGTGGATTACTATCAACTTTATAGGTCGCATACGTTCCCTTTCACAGCGCCCGTTGCGTACAATCTTTATTGCTGCATTGCAAGGCTGCCGCCTGTGCAAGTTGTCCCCGCAGTGAAAAGATCTCCGTATGCATTTCCTTCACCCTCGAACTAAGGTCAAAATAATCCTTCAACACCTTCTCCAATTGCTGCATCAGAAAAGTATATTGGTCTTTCACCAGTTCGCTGAACTCTTTTACCTCCTGCGCCATGACTTTGCGCTTCTTGCGGCTGCTGCCCAGAAAGGGCAGCACCGTCATAATGATTTCTATAATCTTATCTAACATGAATGTGATTTATTAATGAAGAATACCTTTAAACAGACGGGTCGGGGTGACACCACCGCCGCCCGGTTTATCATTTCCGCCGTTTCCGTCATCGGAGCCGTCGGTTTCACCTTCGCCCTTCCCCGCAAGGACGAAATCTACATTATTCTCACTTCGGGTGGCAGTGTGGCTGGTATTTACCAGGTGCAGCGCCTTGTCCGCCACGAAACGGACATTCACCCGGCGGATACTGCGCACCGTGCAATCTTTCTCTTTCTCCGTGCCCTCGCTGCTCAACGTGATGTGGAACGTGCCCAATCCGTCGATCTTCACTTTATCGCCCTGCGTGAGCGACAGACGCAACTGCTCTACAAAAGCCTCGATAGCGTGCTTCACATCTCCCGCTGTGAGCGAAGAATTCGCCTCGATCGCATCCGCCAGCTTATTGACGTCCATAACTCTCACAGTACCCGATTTCTGGCGTACATAATACAACACCTGCGAATCTTCCTGATTCACATACTTTCTGCGCTGATAGCGCTCCACTAATACGTTCATAATTGAAAAAAGTTAAGGTTTAAGTAATAATATTTTCTGTCATTATTGACATTACAAATATACAAAATCTGAAAGGAGAAGTCAAGTATTTTGCCATTTATTTTATACTGATTTTTGAAATAAAACAAGGCACGGATGATTGAAAATTATTGTTGTATAAAATTGAATCTGTCTCACACTGGAATCACTTTTACTTTGCATGTTTCAGCAGAAACTCCAATGGCGGTACATAGTCCGTAATTTTCGTCATTTCCGGATTATGCCCAAAATAAGCGTTCCCGGTTTCCCCGTTGCGTTGTTTGGCTACGATTATAATGCCGAGTCCTTCGGTGGGATAACCGCTTTCGCGGTCGGTCGGTATGCGTGCGAGGGCAGGGCGGTAGAGTAGTAACACGACGTCCGCATCCTGCTCGATCGCTCCACTCTCGCGGAGTTGTGACAGTTCGGGGCGACCGGCGGGACGGCCCTCCGACACACGGTTCAACTGGCTGAGCAACACCACAGGCACATTCAGTTCTTTGGCAAGCAGCTTGGCCTTGCGGGTGGCTTGCGCCACTTCCTGCTCTCGGTTACGGTTGTTTTGTCCCGTCGTCATGTCGCATAGTTGCAGGTAATCGATGATAATCATGTTGCACTCATTCCGGCTTTGCAGCAGCCGGGCGCTGCAACGGATGTGTTCCATGTTGACCGATGTACTGTCATCTACGTGTATCGGGAGACGTGCGAGGTCGGCGGCTGTGGCGTGTGCTTCTGCCAGTTCCTGCGTGCTGACTGTTCCCGACCGCCACCGGCGGGCGCTGATCTCACTGGCTGCCGTCAGCCAGCGGTCGGCCAGCCTTTCCCCTTGCATCTCAAGACTGTAGACGGCTACGGCATATCCTGCCATTGCCGCGTTCCGTGCCAGATGCAATGCCATGCCGGTTTTCCCTACACCGGGACGGGCGGCAAGTACTATTAGATCACTGTTCTGGAGTCCGGACGTCATGCGGTCCAGATCCGTCAGTCCGGTGGGAATGCCGGTCACTCCGTTCGTACTCTTGGCGATACGTCCCTCGGCTTCGGTCATGGCGGCGCTCATCAGTGCGTCCATGTCGCGCAGGTGGGTGTTGTGGTTGAACTCACCCTCCAGGCGGTCGAGCAGGTTGTGTGCATCTATCAGCGAGTCGTCGATATCCATGGTTTCGTCCAGCGAACAGGCGAGAAGTTTGTTGAAGCCCAGGATCATTTCGCGCCGCAGGTATTTTTCGTGCACAATCCGGATGTGGTATTCGATGTGTGCGGAACTTGCCACTTTACTGCTCAGTTGGGTGATACCATACGGACCGCCCGCTTCTTCGAGCTTTCCGCGGTGTGAAAGTTCCTCTTTCACGGTGAGGATGTCGATTTTGGTACCCGCCTGATACATCGCCAGCATGGCGGCGTAGATTATCTGGTGGCGTAGCACGTAAAACATTTCGGGGCGTAGCTTGTCGGCTACCAGCGGCATGGCTTCCTGTTCTATCAGGCAGGCGCCGAGGATCGCTTCCTCTATTTCGGGTGCTTGGGGCGAAACTCTGTTTTCGGTATTCATCATTAATAGGTGTATTCGTTCAGGAAAGCTTTGTTCGATAAATAACTGCCGGCATGGAGGAGGAAGTTGACGTTCGTCTGGTGGAAATAATATACTTCGATGTTGTCGATTGCCAGTTGTTGTTCCTTGTCACTCAGCTTCTTCCACTCGCGTTGCGCCTTGGCGATGTTCTCCTTGGGAAGCTGTGTGATGCTGTGGTATTCGTTCCAGAACAGTTGGAACTTCTCGTTGACAGCTTTCTTTTTCTGTTTCCCGGCATCGGGCAGTCCCACCCATTTGTCATATTCGACGACGCGTATGTGCAGGGATGTATTGTTGGGGTGGGGGATGATTTCGATGATTCCCCGGGTGGCAAGTCCGTGCATGAAGCGGAAAGTCTTCCCGGTGGACCAGTGGAGAACGCGGCTCCAGTCGCGGTAACTGAACAGGCTTTCACCTCTTTTGCACGGGCAGTTCTTGTTGCAGCGGTCGTTGTATAGCGTTTCCGAATAGTTGACTTTCATCAGGATTTTCAGGAGTGCCTCTATCTCTCCCTCTTGCAGGTGCGGATTTTCTATCTGTTGTTGCAATAAGGTTTTCGGGATAATGAGAAAACCATGCTTTGTCATGGCTTGGAAATTAAATTTGTTCATTTTGGCTTATTTAAAATTTTCGGTAAAGGTAATCCCTTTGCGTATGGCTTGCAAGAGGCGTTGTGGTGTGTGGATGACTGTGGACGGTTGCGGACTTCGAATGTACTTCCGCTAACTGTTTTTTCTCTCTGCGGATGTTCTCCGGAGGGGATGATGAAACAGATACTCCGTTTCTGTCCGGCAGAGCCTTTGATACAGACAAACAGAGCCTTCGTTCGGTTGAATCGGAGGCTCTGTTTTAGTTGAAAAATACGGTCGTTTTTACGAACACTTTGTGGAACACTTTTTTCCTACTGCAAATAGCTGTATTTTTGAGAGTTATCTTTCTGTGGGAAAAAATGCCGAACGCAAAGTGGAATACATAATAAACGATAAAAGATAAATGATATATTTAAAAATATATAGTTCGATTTTTCTTTTATTTCTTATCCGTGTTTTTGTTTTCTGCTACGCGCTGTACTTTGACCGACAGTATAATGTGGGGCGGTCCCCAATGGCGGTAGATGATTAGCTGCATTTCGGGGCTGATCTCGATCGTCGTGTCGGTGTAGTACGCGTCGGCAAGTTGTTCACTCAAAGCATTACTTGCTTTGATACAATTACGCATTTTTTTGCTGGCGGACGATGTACTTGCCATTTGAGGGAAGTATGCCACTGCCAAATCGGAAAAATGCTTGAAACCGTTAATGCTGTAGCTTTCGTCAGCTACTTCATTACTTTTCATAAATTTACAATTTAATTGTTTCTTAATTATGGCTTTTGTCTTAAAAACCGCACAAATGTATGAAAATATATTTGATAAATAACATGAAAGTTTTAGTTTTTATTTTTGTAAATTTATGTATGTAAATTTTTATATATTGAATTTTTTGTTTTACTAAAGTAAAATGTGGGAAAAGTAAATATTAATTATTAATTTATTTTTAATGAAAAAGGAAAGTTTTACTTTGTTTATGAAACAAGTGGCTGTTGATTTGCAGCAGAGTGGAAATTTAGGGACTGCTCATGTGTATAGAAGTAGTTTGAATGCGATTCTTGTTTTTCAGGAATCGGAAAGCGTGGAGTTTCGGGAAATCACTCCGGAGTGGCTGAAGCATTTTGAGGGTAGTCTTCGTGCACGTGGGTGTAGTTGGAATACGGTGTCTACGTATCTTCGCACGTTGCGTGCCGTTTACAATCGGGCCGTCGATCTTCATCGTGCGCCGTACGTGCCGCATCTTTTCCGTTCCGTATATACAGGTACGCGGGCGGACCGCCGTCGGGCATTGGATATGGAGGATATGAAGAAGGTGTTTGCCCGTCTGTTGCAGTCGGACGCCATACCTCCCGCCATGAAGGGTGCGCAGGAGTTGTTCATTCTTATGTTCCTGCTTCGGGGATTGCCTTTTGTCGATCTGGCTTACCTGCGGAAGAGCGATCTTCGGGGGGATGTCATTACTTACCGTCGCCGCAAAACGGGTCGTCCGTTGTCGGTGACGTTGACGCCGGAAGCCATGTTCCTCTTGCAGAAGTATATGAACCGTGATAAGCGTTCGCCTTATTTGTTCCCTATTCTCCGCAGCGCCGAAGGTTCGCCGGAAGCTTATCGGGAATATCAGTTGGCATTGCGCCATTTCAATTATCAGTTGGAACTATTGGGAAGGTTTTTGGGATTGAAGGATAGATTGAGCTCCTATACCGCCCGGCATACTTGGGCTACGACGGCTTATTATTGCGAAATTCATCCGGGTATTATCTCCGAAGCTATGGGACATTCGTCCATTACGGTAACAGAGACATATCTCAAGCCTTTCCGAAGCAAGAAAATTGATGAAGCAAATAAACAGGTTCTTGATTTTGTGAAGCGTTCTGTGATAGGAGCAAGCGCCTGATTATAAAACTGTTACTCTGTAGGTAACGGGAATAAATGACAGTGCAAATATGAGCATATTTCTTAAAACAACCAAACGAAATCACACATTTTTTCTAATAAACTACTTAAAAGCGGAACTAGGACAGATAAAACACGTGGATTCTTTGTATTAGGACTTTGTTAACTTCTAAATATTGCAAAAGGTTTCCCTCCCCTCTGCCGCTTGTCAGAAGCAGGGGTAAAGAACTTTCATCACTTATCGTATCATTTTTCAGTATTGACTACTCCCAAAGAGCAGGAACAAAGGTTTGTCCGTTACCTATACAGTAACGGACTAGATGCGTTGGGAACAAGTTTCGTGTTCATATCACAAGAAATATGGGCTTAAAGCAAAATGAAAAAGAAAAGGAGGTTACAGAAATTAATGAAGGGGCAATATCCGGAATTTCTGAATCGACATCGAGGAACTATATTTTTATTTTTTAATTTATAAATTAAAAGTTTTTTTATTATGAACAAAAAGTTTTTAAGTGCAGTCCTGTTTGGAGCATTGTTAGCGTCTACTACAGGAACATTTACATCTTGTAAAGACTACGATGACGACATCAATGGTCTAAGCGAACGTGTAGATGCAATCGAAAAAACATTGGCCGACTTGAATACAAAATTTGGATCGTTGGCTTATGTGAAGTCTGTGTCTTTTGCTGGGGGGGAACTAGTTGTAACGGATCAAGATGGAAAGCCGGAAAGATTCTCTATTCCTGACAAGAACACAACGTATTCTTTAGAGATCAACCAAAGTACGGAGGGTGATGCTACTACTGTAACTATTGTTTTAAAGGATGGTGATGGTAAAGTGGTTTCTTCTAAGTCATTTACTCTTACTGACAAGGATACTATTACTGAAGATACAACATTGGATCCTTCCTTGTTCTGGATAGATGAAAACGGTGTAATCTGGTATGGTTTGAAGACGGACAAAGATAACTGTATAAAAACAGGTGTCACGGTGCCATTACATGATAAAACAAGTGTTGCAATTGTTGAAACTAAGGTAGGAGAAGCAGGCCCGGTAGTAGGTTGGGATATCACTATCGATAATGTAACGACTCACTTGTCTGTTTTGGATGCTTTGTCTATTACAAGTTTCTCATGGATTCCGGAGGATTACTATAATGGTATTGAAGCTGTAGCATTTGGCTCATATTCGTATAATAAGGTTGTTGGAACAGCTAATGCCGATACTACTTATACTGCAACTGGAGATGAAACATTATCTTCATTCCCGGGCGAAGCGAATTTCTATATTAATCCGTCTTCTGCATCGTTAGCTCAAATTAGAGGTGGAGCTGAAGGAGCAACCGTACTGTATAAAGGTGCTACGAACCATACTACTAGATCTGCAGATATCGACGCTAAGGCAACTCTTAGTATGAGTGACGGTATTTTGACTGCGTCTATCGTTGCTGACATGAATCATGCTGAAACTGCTGCTGAAAAATTGGATATGTTGGCTTTGCGTATGACTGCTACTAATGGTCAAACATTTACGACTAATTATTTTGCTGTATACAACCAGGAAGAAGAAGTAAGTTTCACGTTAGTTGATAATTGCAAACTTGAAGGCAAAGCTATTCAGGAAACAGATAAACTTGCTACTAAATGGAGTGATGTCAAAGGTCAAACTGCAAAAATTGATGCAAATAACGTAGCATTAGCTGGAAATGCTCATTTGGTTCAAGCTCTGTCGTATAAAGATGCTAAAGAAGGTGTCGATTTGAATGAATATGTAGCTGTTGCTATGACGAAAGGTGATGAGAGTGAAATTGTTAATTTAGCTGCTAAGAAACTGTCAATTGAATATGTATTGTGTAAGTATGATGTAGACGGAACAGATCAGATTAACTATGCAATATTGAACGGCTCTACACTGAAAGCTACTAACTATGAGGATGATAGTGAAACATGTATCGGTAAAACTCCGATTGTGAAAGCTATTGTAAAGGATACTAATAATGATAATGCTGTAGTAGCTGTAGCATATATTAAATTCTTATATGTTGGTAATGAATGGACAGTAAGCAAAAACTTCATAGCACCGGTTTCTGAAACTAAGGTTCTTGATTGGGATTGTTTCGAAGATCCTGTGATGACTTCTACAACTACTGTGAAATACATGAGTACTGAAGTATATCCGAAGGTTGGTTCTGAACTCGGCTTGACTGCATTGTCTAAAAAAGAATTTGCTACTATCTATCAATTTGTAGCAGAACAGGGTGATGTTCCTACGGAATTCAAGAGCGCTAATATTATTTCAATAACGGAAATTGCCGGTGCTGAAAATAATGCAGATAATCGTCAGGTGAAATTTGATATTGATGAAGATGCTATTAAGAAAGTAAACAAGGATGGTACTTATACTTTCTACGGCGTATACAAGAAAACCGATGCTGCTGCAGCTGCTTCTTCTCAATATCGTCAATATCCGGTATATGTTGCTATTCCTTATGTTGTAAAGGTACAGAACTATCCTACATTAGCAAATGGTAGAATTAAGAATGTTAATGATTATCGTATTGCTCAGGCTTGGGAGAACGGATTTGCAATTTGTAAAGGTAGCAAGGAAACAGATAATGGTGCAGCTTTGTATCTTGACTTGAATGAGGCTATTGATCTTACGGCGTTTAAGACAGCAAATAATGCTGTTAAGTATGAGTTGAATATCGTTGATCCTGCAACAGGTGCTGTTGCTATGTTGGGTAACGAATGGTGCAATACTCATGGTGCTAATCTTGATTGGATTGTACTTACAAAACAGTTGACTAACGAAGAAGAAGTAATTGTTCCTGTAAAAGTGTACGCAGTACTTTGCAATAATGATAAGATTGAAACCGGTACGGTAAATGTGAAGTTTGTTAATCCGGCTAAGATTTCTTTGAGCAAGGATATTATAAATGTAAAGGATGGAACAGAAGCATATACTACTGAAGATTTGAAGAAGTATATCACTATCACATCTTCTAAAGATTCTTCTGTTGAGTTGTATAAAGACGGTGCTCTAACTACGGCTGGTGAGAAGATTCTGGGTAAGTCAGCTAATGTTACTATTAATCTGGCTAAGGGTAGTGTCATTCCGACTCAATGGGAAAATAAGTTTACTCTGAATGTAACAGCAGGAACAGTGACATGGAATCTTGAAGGGCAGAATACTCTTGCTAAGGGACAAAATGCAACTTGTGATATAACTTTCACAATTGAATATGGTAAGGTTAAACCTAACCAAGCTCTTCCGAGCTGTAGTAACTCTAGTCCGGTTCTTGGTGGAGGAAAACTTACCGGTAAGTTTACTATCAAGGCATGGAATGCTGAAGAATTTCCGACTGAATAATAATAACTGAAGTTATATATCTAGGAGAGAGTGTACTCTTATAGTGCACTCTCTTCTTATTAATCAAATAATGAACGTTTATGAGAAAGAGTTTATTTATAGGATTGCTGGCTCTATCCAGCACAATGATCTTTGCTCAGAATCAAGAACAACGCATAAAAGAACCTGAAAAAATAACTTTCAAGCCGCATTGGTTCATTCAGGCACAAATAGGGGCTGCTCATACTATTGGTGAAGCTAAATTTACCGATCTTGTATCTCCGGCTGCTGCTCTCAACGTGGGTTATAAGTTTGCTCCTGCATTTGGTGCACGTGTTGGTGTGAGTGGTTGGCAGGCAAAAGGTGGATGGGTTAATCCGGAGCAGGACTACCAATATAAATATCTTCAGGGAAATGTTGATTTTATGACCGACCTGAGTACTCTATTCTGTGGCTTCAATCCTAAACGAATATTCAATGGTTATCTTTTTGTCGGTGTAGGTTTGAATTATGCGTTTGATAATGATGAAGCGAATGCATTGGATACAAAAACTTATCAAATGGAATATCTTTGGCAGGGCAGTAAGAATCTTGTTGCCGGTCGTTTAGGGCTTGGTTGTGATCTTCGTTTGAATGATCGGCTGTCTATTAATATCGAAGGTAACGCTAATTTGCTTTCTGATAAGTTTAACTCAAAGAAAGCCGGTAATTGTGACTGGCAGATTAATGCTTTTGTAGGTTTGAGTATTAAATTAGGCAAAAGCTATACTCGAACGGCACCGGTGTATTATGAACCGGAACCTGTGGCAGTGGAACAGCCAAAAACTACGCCTGTAATAGAAAAAGAACAACCTGAAAAGGAAGCGGTAATTGAACCGATGAAGAAGAGTATTTTCTTTGCTCTGAATTCTGCAAAGATACAAGATGATCAGATGATTAAAATATCTTCTTTGATAGAATATCTTGAGAAACATCCTGCTGCTAAGGTTACTGTGACAGGTTATGCAGATGCTGATACCGGTAATTCTCGGATTAACGGTGAATTGTCAAAGAAACGTGCAAATAATGTTGCTGAAATCTTGAAAGCGAAAGGTGTTGCTGCTGATAGGATAACAGTTGATTATAAAGGTGATACCGTTCAACCTTATACTACTCCGGAGGAAAACCGGGTAAGTATTTGCGTGGCTGAAGAACGTTAAGAAGTCCGAACTTGTGAAAGTCCGAACTTTTGCAATAGACCCTTTCTTCACCTGAGAGTGAAGATTTTACAGCAAATGAGGTGCTTGTGAAAGTATGTCTTTGCTGTTTCCCACAGAGGATGCCTTCCCTAATTTCCCACAGGCATCCTCTATTATGGTTCTTAATGCATCTCTCTCATTGCATCGGTATTATTTGCCGGTCATGATTTCCCCTATAAACAGAGTGGATGTTTTTAAGGATATCAAAAGCCCGGGCTTGCGAAAGTCCGGGCTTTTCGTCCGTACATCTCCTTCTCTCTTATTCTAAAGGAAAAATGTTCTTTGTGAACAACTCATTTTTTATTCCAACCAGTTCTTATTCAACAAAAAAGCCTTACCTTTGTTGTAAGATACACAATCAACACATATAATGGGAAGATTTATTAATCCCTTTACCGATTACGGCTTTAAGTTTTTATTCGGCAGAGAGGTAGAAAAGGAGTTATTCCGGTTGGATGCTGTATATGGAGTGTTCTTCATGAACTTTGTAATGGACAAGGACATGCCTGCAACGATAAGGACAGATGTTGTCTTATCCGACCGGGCTACAGGAAAGCTCTTTAATGACAAGTTTCGGCAAATCTTTATCGAATTGCCAAACTTTAATAAAGAAGAGGATGAATGCAATACGGATTTTGAACGCTGGATTTATATATTAAAGCATATGGATACACTTGACAGAATGCCTTTTTAAGGCACGAAAAGCCGTCTTCGAACGACTGGAAAAGCTGGCTTCCAAAGCAAATATGACCCAGGAAGAAAGAGCACAGTACGAAGAAGAATGGAAAGTCTACAATGACTATTTCAATACGCTGGATTTTGCTGAAAAGAAGGGGATGCAGAAAGGGATGCAGAAAGAAAAGGAAGTAACAGCCCGTATCATGAAATCCAAAGGTCTTTCTCTCGAACTAATTTCGGAATGTACCGGACTTACAACCGAAGAAATTGAAAAATTGGAATGATAGAAACAAAAAGGCGACCCGTTTCCCACGAGCCGCCTTTTCTGTCTATTTGATTTCGATTTCTTCCTTCATGTCGATTTCCTCTCCATGTGTATCATAGAACACATATTGCAGGAATGCGAGTTTCTGACTTGGAATAATCTTAATACCGAATCCGTATTTCATCTGCCACTTCCGTTTCAGGGAAACGAGTCCCTGATTGATGTAGGCGGCAACATACGGATGGACGTGTAACGAGAATTTCTTAACCTTCAGTTTGTTGACCAGATAATCAATTTTACTCTCCAAAGTGTCCGTAAAGAGAATGGACGACTTGATAGTGCCTTTTCCGAAGCAGGTAGGACAAATTTCGGTCGTGTTGACGTCCATAGCCGGACGCACACGTTGGCGTGTAATCTGCATCAGCCCGAATTTGCTGAGCGGCAGAATATTATGCCGTGCCCTGTCTTTTTGCATATTGGCACACATACGTTCATAAAGCTTCTGACGGTTTTCGGCTTCATTCATGTCGATGAAGTCTACGACAATGATACCACCCATATCTCTTAATCGCAGTTGGCGAGCCAGCTCGTCGGCGGCTCCCAGGTTTACTTCGAGTGCGTTACCTTCCTGCCCGTTGGCATTCTTGGTGCGGTTACCGCTGTTCACGTCTACTACGTGAAGCGCCTCAGTGTGCTCAATAATCAGATAGGCACCACTCTTGTAAGAGACTGTTTTACCAAACGATGATTTAATCTGCTTGGTGATACCGAAATTGTCGTAAATGGGAAGTTGGCCTTTGTACAGTTTCACGATGTTTGCCCGGTCGGGCGCAATCAGTGATACGTAATCTCTGATTTCATTGTACACAGCCTCGTCGTTGACGTGAATATTCTCAAAAGAAGGGTTGAAGAGGTCGCGCAACAAACCTACGGCGCGGCTGGTTTCTTCATAAATCAACGTCGGATACTTGGTGGCTTTTTGTACTTTTACCATCGCATCTTCCCAATGCTTAACCAGGACTTTAAGCTCTCCGTCGAGTTCGGCTACGCGTTTGCCTTCGGCTACTGTGCGGACAATCACACCGAAGTTTTTCGGTTTGATGCTCATCAGCAGTTGTTTCAGGCGGGCGCGTTCTTCGCTCGATTTAATTTTTTGTGAAACAGAAACCTTGTCATTGAAAGGGATCAGTACGAGATAGCGTCCGGCAAACGAAATTTCGGACGTCAGTCGCGGTCCCTTAGTGGAGATAGGTTCCTTAACGATTTGCACCACTACTTCTTGTCCTACCTTGAGGGTGTTGGATACGGTTCCGTCCTTGTCAAGATCGGGAAGCAGGGTTGCTTTGCTGATGGAGGTCAGCTTCTTTTTGTCGCTTAAAGTCTGCTTTACAAACTTTTCGAGTGAGTTAAATTGAGGACCCAAGTCTAAATAATGAAGGAAAGCGTCTTTCTCGTAACCGACGTCCACGAAGCATGCATTCAGTCCGGGCATCAATTTCTTGATACGTCCCAAATACATATTGCCCACAGAGAAAGAAATATTTCTTCCTTCGCTTTGAAGTTCCACCAGGCTCTTATCTTCGAGAAGGGCGATGGAGACCTCTTTGGGCTGTACGTCAACTACTAGTTCACTTGTCACTGTTTTGTTTCCTTATTATTGATTGAATCTCATTTATATGAACAACTTTTTTGACAAATTGTTCATTTTGGGTTAGCTACTTAAACAAAGAACAAACTTGAAAGACATTAGCTTCGCAAGTTTGTTCTTTATTTCTGTGTGATCCAGACTTAAAAATTATTTTTTGCTTTTATGTCTGTTCTTTCTTAGTCTTTTTTTACGCTTGTGCGTAGACATTTTATGTCTTTTTTTCTTCTTTCCGCTTGGCATAGCTTCACATTTTATGGGTTAATACTCTTGTTTAATTTATTTCTTTACTGAAATTGTAAATGTCTTAGCCGGTTTGAAAGCCGGAATGTTGTGCTCCGGAATAATGATCGTAGTGTTCTTGGAAATGTTGCGAGCAGTTTTCTGTGCTCTTTTCTTCACTACGAAGCTACCAAATCCACGCAGGTATACGTTCTCATCGTTAGACAACGAATCCTTTACTGCATCCATAAATGCCTCAACTGTTGTAAGAACGGTCTGCTTATCAATCCCAGTTTTCTTTGTAATCTCGTTTACAATATCTGCTTTAGTCATTTTTCCTTAAAAAAAATATTATTACTAGGTTTTTGCTAATTTTTTGGACTGCAAATATATAGCTTTTTGGCTCCTAAAAAAATATATTCTGCACATTTTTCTAAAAAAGTGGAGGCATTAAGTTTTCTTAGAGTCAAAAGAGTTACTTTTGTACTGCTTTTGGATAGTATTTGCAAGATAAATGTAAGACGAACAACCGATATGGGAATGAATATTTTTAGTAAAGCAATTATAGACTGGTATAAGGAAAATAAACGAGAATTGCCCTGGCGGGAATCTTCGGATCCTTATCTGATATGGATTTCCGAAATTATTCTTCAGCAGACACGCGTGGCGCAAGGCTACGATTATTTTCTACGGTTTATCAAGCGTTTTCCTGATGTGCAGAGCCTGGCGGATGCGGACGAGGATGAGGTGATGAAGTTCTGGCAGGGGTTGGGATATTATTCGCGTGCCCGTAATCTTCATGCGGCGGCGAAAAGCATGAACGGTGTTTTCCCTAAGACATATCCGGAAGTACTTGCTCTGAAAGGGGTGGGAGAGTATACGGCAGCGGCTATCTGTTCGTTTGCTTATGGTATGCCTTATGCGGTGGTGGACGGCAATGTGTATCGGGTGCTTTCCCGTTATTTCGGTGTTGATACTCCGATTGATTCGACGGAAGGGAAGAAGCTGTTTGCTGCATTGGCGGATGAAATGCTGGATAAGAAGCAGCCGGCTGTTTATAATCAGGGAATAATGGATTTCGGTGCGGTACAGTGTACGCCACAATCGCCTGACTGCCTGTTTTGCCCGTTGGCGGAGAGTTGTTCGGCACTTTCTGCGGGAAGGGTGGCACAACTGCCGGTGAAACAACACAAGACAAAGACAACGAACCGTTACTTTAATTATATCTATGTACGTGCGGGCGCGTATACCTTTATAAATAAACGGACGGGAAATGATATTTGGAAGAATTTGTTTGAACTGCCGTTGATAGAGACTTCGGTTGCTTTGTCGGAGGAGGAGTTTCTGGCTTTACCCGAATTTAGGGAGTTAGTGGCAGAGGGGAGAAACCGGTCGTGGTGCGTTCGGTTTGCAGAGAGGTGAAGCACGTGCTGTCTCATCGGGTGATTTATGCTAATTTCTATGAGGTGACTCTGCCCGCAGAGTCGGCTTCTTTCGGTAACTATCGGAAAATAAAGGCGGAGGAACTGGGGCAATATGCCGTCCCCAGATTGGTGCACGCTTTTATTGAGAAGTATGTCGATTCGAAATAAAAGTTACAACAATCCTTGCATTCTATTGTTATTCTGTTTAATTTTGGCAGCAGATTTAAATTAAAGAATGATAAACTTGATACATATATGTCAGTAAATAGAGTGATATTGATAGGAAACGTAGGACAAGATCCACGGGTGAAATACTTCGATACAGGTTCGGCAGTGGCAACTTTCCCGTTGGCTACGACGGATCGTGGATATACGTTGGCTAATGGAACCCAGATTCCCGAAAGAACAGAGTGGCATAATATCGTTGCATCCAACCGTTTGGCTGAAATCGTGGATAAGTATGTGCACAAAGGTGACAAACTGTATCTGGAAGGGAAGATAAGAACGCGCTCTTACAGCGACCAGTCGGGTGCTATGCGCTATATCACCGAAATTTATGTGGATAATATGGAAATGTTGTCTCCGAAAGGGGCCGGCCAAGGTGCGGGCACTTCTGCACAACAGGGGGCTGCAACACCGTCACAACAGCCGCAGCAAATGCAACAAAACCAACAGCCGCAGCAGTCGCAGGCGCAACCTGTACAAGATAATCCGACAGATGATTTGCCGTTCTAAATAATGTGATAGTGTGCCAAATGGTTTATAAAAGCTGATTGGCACATTATCTTTTGTTTAACTAAAATATAAACTCTTTGGACTCAGATGGTTATTTAAGCCAATTGGCTGACATTTTCAACGGTATTACCGTAAACACTCCTTCTATCTCTGCTATTATTGCCATAGTGCTGGCTGGTGTGCTCCTGCTTGCTTCCGGCTTTGCTTCGGCTTCCGAAATAGCTTTTTTCTCGCTTTCTCCCTCGGACAAGAATGATATTGACGAACGCAAACATCCTGCTGACGAAAAGATAAGCTTTCTTCTGGATGATTCCGAACGTCTGTTGGCAACGATATTGATTACGAACAACTTTGTGAATGTAACCATTATCATGCTCTGCAATTTCTTCTTTATGAATGTGTTTGTTTTCCATTCTCCGTTGGCAGAGTTCCTGATATTGACTGTTATTCTTACTTTCTTACTGCTGTTGTTCGGTGAAATCATGCCGAAGATCTATTCGGCACAGAAGACATTGGCTTTTTGCCGTTTCTCCGCACCGGGGATTTATGCCTTGGAAAAGGTATTCTATCCGATTGCTTCTGTCTTGGTGCGCTCTACTACTTTCCTGAACAAGCACTTCGCCAAGAAGAATCATAATATTTCCGTAGATGAACTGTCGCATGCACTGGAGTTGACGGATAAGGCGGAAATCTCCGAGGAGAATAATATTCTGGAAGGTATTATCCGTTTTGGTGGGGAAACCGTGAAGGAGGTGATGACATCACGTCTGGATATGGTCGATCTGGATATCCGTACCCCTTTCAAGGAGGTGATGCAGTGTATCATTGAAAATGCTTATTCGCGTATTCCTATTTATTCCGGTTCGCGGGATAATATAAAAGGGGTGTTGTATATTAAAGACCTTCTGCCTCACGTCAACAAAGGAGATAACTTTCGTTGGCAGTCATTGATCCGTCCGGCTTATTTTGTGCCGGAAACAAAGATGATTGATGATTTGCTTCGTGATTTTCAGGCGAACAAGATTCATATTGCCATTGTTGTGGATGAGTTTGGAGGAACTTCCGGACTGGTGACGATGGAAGACATTATTGAAGAGATTGTGGGTGAGATTCATGATGAATATGATGATGAAGAACGTACATACGTGGTCTTGAATGACCATACCTGGATATTTGAAGCTAAGACTCAGCTGACGGACTTTTACAAGATTGCGAAAGTGGACGAAGATGAGTTTGAGAGAGTGGTAGGGGATGCCGATACACTGGCAGGGATGTTGCTTGAGATTAAAGGTGAATTTCCCGCATTGCATGAGAAGGTGACTTATCATAATTATGAGTTTGAAGTGCTGGAAATGGACAGCCGCCGTATTTTAAAGGTGAAGTTTACGATCCTGCCGAAAGAAGAAACGGAAGGGGCGGAAGACAAAGAGTAAAATGGGATTATTTCTGCAAGATAAAACGAATGATACACAATGGGCTGTCTGGAAGGTGGAGGAATCACTGGAGGCATTGTTGGCTCTTTTACCTGATGCGCGCAGGGTCTGTTGTGAACAGGAACTTTTGCAATTTGCTTCCGAACGGAGAAAGATAGAGTGGTTGTCTGTCCGTGTCTTATTGTACTTTATGTTGAAAGAAGATAAGCAAATAGGTTATTCTTCGGAAGGCAAACCGTTTCTGACTGATGATTCCTTTTTTATCAGTATTTCGCATACGAAAGGGTATGTGGCGGTGATTCTTAATCCCAAAACTCCTGTTGGCATTGATATTGAACAATATGGCAAACGGGTACATAAAGTTTTCGATCGTTTTATTCGTCCGGATGAGCAGGTAGAGGCTTATCAGGGAGATACTACGTGGGGGGGGCTGTTGCACTGGTCGGCAAAGGAAACGGTTTTCAAATGCATGAAGAATGCCGATGCTGATTTGCGGAAACTTTGTTTATCGCATTTTATTCCTCAAAAGGAAGGCACTTTTCAGGTTAGAGAATATGCGACGGAAGGGCAGTCACTCTTTTCTGTGGGGTATCGTATCTGTGAGGACTTTGTGTTGACGTGGACTTCGTGTTGACGCGGACTATGTATTCTATAAAAAATAACGGTGAGCAATGAGTGGAGTCTCCACAAATTGTTCACCGTTTATCTTTGGTCACTTATCTTTCTTGTTAAGTCTGTAACTTAGTGCGCCAGACGGACAGAATGATTGTTTTATTTCTCAATTAACGTGATGCCGTCAAGACAGAAATAGGCAGCAGTTTTTATACCATATTCATTTTTATCACTAGAGTCGGGTATAAATTTAACTTTTACAGCATTTTGGAGCGGGGTTAGGTCAAACCATATCCATTCTTTAACAGGAAGGTCATTATCGGTCTTATAATTTGCTAATAAGATTTCTGCTTTTTCCTGTTTCATTACCAGCTTCATCGTATCCTGTTGCTGTAACTTTATACCAATCTCCCGCCTTGAAAGCCCTTGCATAACCGTCTCCTTGTATCATACCCATGTATGCCCATGTACTGTTTGCTATCCAGGTTCCTTTTAATTTATAGTTAGTATCTAATATGGTCAGAATTGCTGGAGTTCCATATTCTCCGTCGCTACTGTCTACACCAATATACACACTACCAATTTTAGCTTTACCTGTTATTGGTGCAGGACTATTGGCTGTTTGATTATCTGTTATATTCATATAAGAAAATCCGGCAAAACTATAACCGGAACCCCAGTCGGCATAATAGTGGTTGAAATTAATTAAGTTTTTAGGATCTTTGAAATCAGTTTCTTGGAATGCCTGATTGTTGGGGGTACCGTCTGCGATAAATTGACTGTTTTCCTCGGTCAATAGATTCTCAAAACTAACGACCACTTCGTTTTTTACATCATCGTCATCATCCCCGCAACTGCAAAATACAAATACTGATAACAGTAGTAATAAAGATAATTTCTTCATGTCCTTTTTTAATTTTTAGTTATTAATTGTTTTATTGATTAATTCTTGAAATGCAGGTTTTCGACAGTTGTTACTTCTGTCGATATTTCTCCCATTTGCCCTGCGTCTTGATTGACGGCAGTCATGATTTTCACAAAGTCTATACAATCCAAAACGATGGATTCTCCATTGCTGTCTATTGCCCAGTCTATTTTAAAATTACTGCCTTCTTTATCATTGCGATGATTGTCGGCATATCCCCACGGATAGCAATATCCTACCCATAATCCATTTTCCGGAACAGCATTGTCCTTTAAGCGTGTTCCCCGGAATGTTATTTCATTTTCCTGTATCCATACAGGATAATAGGACTCTTGGTCATGAAAGCTGTTCCGGAGGATTTCACCTTCGTTTCCTTGATTGTCTTTCCAAGAGACATTCTGGTTTGCCGGTTCCGGTCGATAATAAGTGATCTCATATCCACGTGTCTCCGTATCTTTCCCGTATTCGCTTCCGGCCAGCTCATACCACTCATCATCGGGTTCTCCATTGCCATTTACATCTTTAGATACAAATACGATACCCGGTTCGGCGCTTCCCCCTAATTTTCCTGTTTCTGTTTTCAGATTGTAATAAGCATTTCCTTTTATCTTGAAATCATACTCTCCTTCTACGTTCGGGATTGATTGCGGGAAACCCAGAACAATGTAACCACCGAATCCTCCTAAAGTGATGATTGATTTTTGCCGTATTTTGCGGGTTGCTTCTTTCAGTATATCATCATAGGTAAATCCATTTTTATAGGCAGATGTAGTAGTATTGATAAATTGTCCCGGAGCCGGCCTGTACTCCCATACCTTATTGGCAAAAGCCAATGAATTTTCTGTTTCTCCGGTATCATCAATATCGCTTCGGGAAGCCTTGTCGCTGAATACGATTGTATTTGGATTCAGTCCGATATTATTCAGGCGGAACAAGAGTTGTCCTTGTTGGTTGAAACAAAGCAAATCTCCATATACGGTGTAGTCATAAGCGTCTGTGATATATATATTCCCACTGTAGGGATTGACATTGATTCCATAAGGAGTGCTGATATTGGTTCCGTCCGTAATGAAATTTTCACGGACAGTTTCTCCTGTTTTTAGATTGAATGTCTTGATAGAAGCGGTTTGTGTACTGTAATTATAGTTATATAGATAAGCAATCTCTCCGTCAATAGCAAAGTTTTGTACTCTCTCATTATAGTGGGTGACTACCTTTGTCCGGCAGTCTATTTTTGCGAAATTATAATCTCCGGCTTCTACATCTTCGCCACGGGTGGCTACATAAACGACTTTTTCTTTCGTATCGGCAATGATCTTTCCCGGATTCGGACCTACGATAATTTTATCGGTTTCCTTGAATGTAGCGATGTCAACCACGGACACTGTATTGTCTACCCCCAATCCCGACGCATGGTCCAATCCGCCGGAGTTGGAAACATATAACTTGTCATCCTGTACACAAATTCCGTCAGGATTACGTCCCACTGTTGTCATAGCGTCTATGGCAAGCGAAGCCGTGTCAATACGTGCTACCGTACCGTCATAAGAACAGACATAGGCTTTTTCTTTATGAAAAGCAATGTATCGCGGTTCCCGGGGATTTCCGTTCTCTGTCAGCATTTGAATCTGTTTCAGCGAGTTTCCCGTTTGGAAATCCACTATTTCTATCGTACTGGAAACGTTGGCTACAATATATATCTTGCTACCGTAAATTGCCAGATCATTAGCTGTATCTCCCAGTCCCCGGTGATTGATCGTCTTGAAATAATTGCGTACCATTCGCTGGTTATTGAAAGAAAAACGCATCAGCGAACTGTTATTCTGATTGAACAATCCTTCGCACAACGCATAGAGTTCGGCTGTATCCGTCTCTGTCGGGTCACCTGTGATGTCCGATGAGGTGAAGGGCTTGTCCTCCATATCATCGCAAGCGTTGAGCAATAATAGCAGCGGCAGACAGAACCAGAATATATATGTCAATTTCCTTTTCACGTCCATAATATCCTTTTATAATATTAATATCTTATCTTCAACGTTGCCCTGACTGAACGGCCGGGCATGGGGAAGAACTGAACAATCTCGTAATTTTTATCCAGCAGATTCAAAACCTCTACGCTAAGAGACGTTGTAACTTTTCTTATCCGGAAGTCTCGGCCGGCTGAAATACTGTGGTCGCTGTAACTGGCCAACCGGTTTTCGGGAATGTTCTGTCCCAACGCATAACGTTTTCCCGAAAAGAGGAACGAATAAGATAAATCTATCCAGGGTGTTTCGATGCCCGCTTGTCCCGAAGCGGAGACGCGGGGGGTGTAGGCTATCTGATGTTTATAAGTCGATTTGTTCGAGCTGGCGTCCGGAGTTGTGACATCTAATGCCCGTTGATAAGTATAGTTCCCGGAAAAATTGATACGGATACTTTCCCGGGGTTGGAGCGATAGGCTTCCTGTGGCGTCAATACCTTTGATCTCTACACTGCCCAAATTCCTCATGCTCCACACAGCAAGGTTCTTGGTCGGGTAAGCAATGATTTTGTCCGTCACTTTGTTATAATATGCGTCAACGGTTGCCGACAGGTAGGGCAGGAATGTACATACATTTCTGCTATACGTCAAACCGATATTGTATTGACGGGCATTTTCGGGTTTCAATTTGCTGTTACCCACTTCCTGATAATATAAATCATTGAAACTAGGCAAACGGAAAATATCTTTGTAGAAGAAACGGACACGAAATTCTTCATTCCGGAAAGGCTTGAATGTGGCGCTGACGTAAGGAGTTAATTTGCGGTGATTGCCTGCGCTTCCTCCCTTGTCGGCCTGCTCGTTGATAACGGTTGCCAAGGCGGAAGCAGATAGAGTGAACCATTCGTTGACGTATTTTCCGGCAATGGCTGTCAACCACGAATAGCGTGTGGGATGTGCAAAGTCTGCCATGTTGGCATTCATCGTGTTGATACTGCCGTCGGTAGATAATGAAAACGAAAGATTGTTCAGCAGCCTGTATAACACGGAGGCGGAAAGATAGTATTCCTGCTGGTAATAGCTGTTCTCTGTTTTGCCTTCATTGTTTTTGATAGCAGGGTCCAGATAATGCTGGTAACTCCAGTTCCATTTGGCAGAAGTCCGGAATACCCATTGCCGGCTGAATTCCTTTTTATATTGGCTTTGTATAAATGCATTTTTGTCCCAGAGGTGCTGTGCGGAAAAGTCGTTATATAGCGTGGTCGCTTTCGGCAATCCCCTGGAAGACTGAAAGTAGTAGGCTTTCAACCGCCATTGCTCTTTATCGGAGAAGTTGCCGTAAAGCCCGGCTTCGGCACGGAACGTTTCGACATCCGTGTTCTTCCGTTTTTCACGTGAAGTCAGGTCGTCTGCTGCGTTTCCATAACGTAGCGTGTACGGATATTGTCCGTCTGACGACATCCATTCACCGTTCGCCGAAACTGTCCATTGGGGGCTGAGTTGTTGTTCCAATAAGATAGAGGGATTGACAAGTCCCCACGAACCGGTTTTGAAAGCAGCGCTTATATTAGTTCGTTTCCCTTTCTCAAAGCGGGGAGTGAGTGTCTGTATGTCCAATATTCCTGCAGAAGCGAAGAAACGTGCCGGTTGGAAGATATTGTCACTCTGCCCGTTGCTCAACGAAAGTTGATCTACATTATCAAGTGAGAAACGGCCGATGTCGATCTGTCCCGTCTGACAGTCCGTTATGGCAATTCCGTCATAGCCTACGGCGGTGTGCTGTGCTCCCAAACTGCGTATGGAGACAGTTTTCAGACCTCCTATACCTCCGTAGTCTTTTACAGTCACACCGGCAAAATGCTTCACCGCATCGGACACTTGCAAGGCGTGCAGATTCTTCAGGGCTTCTTTGGAAAATAGTTGTAGAGGTGCAGTAGAACGGACCTCACGGGTCTGGTAAATATCAGAAACGGTAACCTCCGGAATAAAATAGGTATGCGTTGTATCCACTTTCTGCTGTTGTGCAAAAAGCGGTATGGATAGAAATTGGCAGCAGAATGCTGCACAGATACTCATATAAAACATCACATATCTCATCCTTGATTTTCTGGCTGTTTTCACATTTTAAAAGTGTCCGGGCGAAATCCCTTCGACCGGACACGCATAAATAAACTTGGCAGAGTTTATTCGTTTTAACACACTTTCTCTGAATTAGAGTGATGAATGAAATGATAGACGACTTGTCCGGTTCATTAGACTCAACGCTTTTTCCTCGAAAGCAGTGAAATTGGTTGCACGGCAGGTCTTCTGACTTGTTCCTGTTGCGGGCGCCTTCCCGGAAGTTTCTTTCCAGTGGCTAAAAGTAGGTTGCTCGCAACGTAATGTGTGGAACTTACAGCAGCGGGACTGTTCAGGATTTACACCTGATTCCCTTTTAATCGCTTCCCTCGTATGTGAGAGTTGCAAACCGATGCGCGACAAAGATAGATAGTTTATTTGTTTTATGCAAGAAAGAAGAAGATTATTGATGTATCATCAGGTATTCTTCAATCGCTTGTGCGGTAGCATCTTTCAACAATACGGTTTTCTCTTTATTTAATAGGTATAAAGTAGGGATCGCTTTCAGGTCATACAGTTGTTTCTCTTTGATTGTGAATTTCTTATCATATCCGTTAATCCATTCTTTGGGAAATTCATTCAGATGTTTGCGCCAGTCATCCAACTCTTCATCGGGGTAGATAGAAAGGACGATCAGCTTCTTCTCCTTTATGAGTTGGCTGATGATAGGGGCTTGCTTTAAACCTTCGATTGTCTCCGTACAAGCGTGGCAACCGGGATTATTGATAAATAGTAGAAGATAATCGGCATTAAGCTGATAGAGGGAGCCTTGAGCGCCGGAAGCAAGGGTATAGGTGAAGTTTATAGCTTTGGTGCCTATGCGGTTCTTTTGAGCTAATTCCAACCGTGCCTTGGGGCGTACTTTTTCTATCTCTTCCAATACGGGAGAGGCTGCCATTGCTTCCAATACGGGAATATAAAACTCCTCGTTACGCATCGGAGAGTTGGGGTCATATAAGTATTTATCCGCTAAATCGGTGATGTAGGCGAATACTTTCTTGTCTACGTTTGTGCGGTCGATCGTTTTGCGTATAGCTTCCTGTGCGGTTTTGAGGGGGACATGATTCAGAATGTCGCAGTAATCCACCCACGCCTGTTCGGTTATTTCCGGATGATGAATG
>VOFI01003244.1_pt1 | contig 94266 bp, 90 predicted proteins | sample 5384131 | NCBI WGS metagenome assembly VOFI01 (sample SAMN12384728, study PRJNA508395) | human gut metagenome | isolation source: healthy gut H | host: Homo sapiens
ATAATAGAATTTATTGAAATTATTAGGTTAAAAAGGGATGCAAACATCTCTCTTTCGATATTTTGGCTATTTTTGATGAAAATTTCGACATTAAAAATGCGGATCATGAAAATAGCTGATGAACAAGAGAGAGTTTTTGGGTATTAATCGTGACGAATCGGCTGTGTGATTCTAAAAAAAAATAAATTATGCAGAGTGATAGTAGAAGAAACATGCGGAAGCAATTCTTTGATGAAGTAGAAAGAATGTATCAGGTAAATAAAGACCCTAAGGATGATGTGTTTTATTACCATCCTAATGAGGATCGTATAGTCCTGTCCCATGCTTTGTTCTGGAGCATGACTCACGCATTGGAGAAGCCATTTCGTCATAACAAATGTTTTCTTCTGCTTCGTCAGTATCAAGGAGAGATGTTGACCGCTTATCTCACCGAGTCCGATGAATATATCGAATTGTTGCGCTATTGCAATATATTGTTCAATGCATTGCCCTATCAGTTGGGTCATGACAAAAGAGAGGGTAAGGCTGTGAAGGCTTCCAACAGGTTGATCGCCATAGCTGTGGTGGCAAGCGGTTACGGTGGCGATATGGATGAAGATTTGGCCGATGAACTGCTGGACGATATGGACTTCTTTTTCAATAAAGTCTGTTGCCGTAAGATAGAGCGGATGATTCTCCATCTCAATAAGCTGGTTGAGGAGGAACTTTGTCGTTTTTCTTAAGGGGCATCTTGGGGTTTGTACTCAGATTAGGGCTAAAATTTTAAAGGTGTACATTTACAGCTGAACATTCGGTGGCCACTTATCACAGCGTGATTGGAAGGGTGAAGATTCATGGCAGTTATTTTTGGAACTTCATTGAAATTTTGTTCAAAAATATCTTTAACGGACGTGAGGATTATGTTAACATGATTCCCGACTAAGTCGCTATGGCTATAAGCCAATGTTAAAATCAATCGAATTATTTTACTATACTCAGTTTAGGGCACTCTGAAGTGCCCTTTCAGTTGGGCGTGCCCTAAATTGAGTGCTTACCTGTAATTCATTAATTGGAAATGAACAAATACAAGCGTTTAGGTAAAAACACATTTTTGGTCTTCATTGGTAATACCGGCAGTAAGCTTATAGCTCTGGTTATGTTGCCATTCTATACTAGTTGGCTATCAGTTGAGGATTATGGAGTAACCGATATCATAAATGTCTATGTCAGTTTTTTGGTTAGCATTGTTTCTTGTTGCATAGCAGAATCTATATTTATCTTTCCAAAAGGGCAGAAAGTGGAGAAACAAAAGCAATATTTCTCTTCAGGTATTGTTTTTGTATTGCAGGCGTTTTTTGTTTCATTCTTATTGTTTGGAACTGTGGATGTTGTTTCTTCCATGTATGGTTTTTCAAACAGCTTTACGAATTATCTTTGGTTGATATACGGTTTGATGGTGGCAACACTTTTGCAGCAGTTTTTACAGCAGTTTACACGCAGTATTGATAAGATGATTGTTTATGGAATGGCTGGAATCGTATTGACCTTGCTTACAGCTATTTGTTCATTCGTCTTGATCCCTTTGGAGGGAGTTCTCGGTTATGTGCTTTCTCTTATTCTGGCAAATCTTTTTACGGGTGTGTATTCTTTTTTATTTTCGGGAAGTTACAAATATTGTTCACTGGCTAGTGTGAATAATGAATGCTGTCGTGAAATGCTTCAATATTCTGTGCCTTTGATTCCAAACGGTGTGATGTGGTGGCTTGTAAATGCACTGAACAGACCTGTAATGGAGACGTATGTGGGATTACATGGCATCGGTCTGTTTGCCGTAGCAAACAAATTTCCTGGAATTATATCCATGATATTTGCTATATTTGTTTCTTCCTGGCAGATATCCGTATTAGAAGAATATGGCAAAGATGGTTACGGTAGTTTCTATAATAAGATATTCCGGGGTGTGGTCTTGATACTCTTGGTATTGCTTGTCATTGTCACATTTATCAGTAAATGGTTAGTCTCTTTTTTTACTTCATTAGATTATTTGGATGCATGGATATATATTCCTGTACTCACATTGGGTGTTTTTTTTTCTTGTGTGTCAGGATTGGCGGGGAGTACTTTTTCCGCTGTCCGGAAAAGCAGATATTTTTTCTATTCAAGTGTTTATGGAGGTTTATCTTCCATCGTTTTTAATTTTTTGTTAATACCGTTGTGGGGCATTTGGGGGGCAGTCCTGTCCGTTGTCTTGTCGTTCATGGTTATGTCAGTTTCAAGGGTTGCGTATAGTTGGACGTATGTAAAATTAACCCATATCCCCCGTTTGTTGCTGATGCTGTTGTTGACTTGTATATATATAGTTTCAGCATGTTTGACGGGTAGTGCGAATAGTCTTGTTGCAGTTTTTATTACGATAGGATTATTGCTTTTATTGAATTGTGACTTGCTTCATTTATTAAAAAGAAAATCATTAGAAGATATATTATGAAATAAAAAAAGATAAAGAGGTTAATAAAACAATGTTTATCTATAGGTCGGGATTCCGTTAATACTGTAGCGTTTTAGTGGAAATGATTTTTAAGAGCAAGTTGCATTATTTGTTTAGCCGAAGATATTCAGGCAAGGTGACTATTTTGGCTAATAACTCCTCTTTAAAAGAAGTATTGCCCGAATTGTAAACGGATACAATGTTGAATTCTTGATTCGATTTTCTTACATTTGGGTATTGACTTTCTTGTGGAAGCAGATTAAAGATAATTTTCCTTATAAACTTAATTAAGTAAAATGAAATTGTTAGATTGTACACTCCGTGATGGCGGATATTATACTAATTGGGATTTTGATGATACCGTAGTTGATTCCTATATTCAGGCAATGAATGCTTTGCCTATTGATTATCTGGAATTAGGTTATCGTAATATGCCTTCCAAGGAATACTTGGGAAAGTTTGGATATACTCCTGTATCTGTGCTTAAAAAGATTCGTCAGCAATGTACGAAGAAGCTGGATGTGATGCTTAACGAGAAGAGTACACGTCCGGAACACCTTCCCGAATTACTTGGCCCCATTGTAGGATTAGTTGACATGATACGTATAGCCATTGACCCGAAGAACTTCGATAGAGCTTTGGTGCTGGCCCAAGCTGTGAAAAGAATGGGCTTTGAGGTAGGTTTTAATACCATGTATATGTCAAAATGGCATGACTATAAGGGGTTTCTGGATAAGTTGACTCAACTGGACGGGGTTGCCGATTTGTTCTGTATGGTGGATAGTTTTGGTGGTGTTACACCGAAGGACATTAAGGACATTTATGCCATCGTGAAGAGTAAAACTACCTGTCCGATAGGATTCCACGGGCATAACAATCTTCAGATGGGGCTTATCAATACGCTTACAGCTATTGAGTGTGGGATAGATTATGCTGATGCTACTATTTTAGGTATGGGACGTGGCGCAGGTAACCTTAACATGGAGTTGCTTCTGACTTGTTTGGCAAAAGGTGGACTGGAAGTGGATTTCAATGTTCTTGGTGAAGTAGTTGAAACCTTTAAAACGTTGTATGAGGAGCATCGTTGGGGTACAAATCTACCTTATATGATTTCTGGAGCTTATTCTATTCCGCAGAAAGAAGTAATGGATTGGGTAGGCAATCGCACCTATAGCTTTAATAGCATTGTGCGTGCTTTGGACAACCGTCGTAACAAAGTTGCTGACAATGCCCGTTATCCTGTCTTGAATGCTACAAAGACAAAACAGGTTTTGATTGTGGGTGGTGGAGATTCTGTCAAGGAACATATTAATGCCATCTCAGAATTTTTGGAAAACAATGCAGGCATGAAAATAATCTTTGCTACAGCTCGACATGCAAGTCTTTTCACGGATCTCATTAATGACAAGATTTTCTGTTTGGTAGGAAATGAAGCCAAACGGATGAAGTCTTTAGTTAGCGCTGACGAGTTTAATGGAATTTGTGTGCTTCCTCCTTATCCGAGAACCATGGGAACTGAAGTTCCCGAGTATGCCGTGAATCAAACTTTTGAGCTTCATGAAATAGCCTTTACGAAATCATTCTTAGACTCATGTACTACAACCGCACTAAAATGTGCGATAGAATATGATGCTGATGATGTTTATGTGGTAGGCTATGACGGCTATCGTGGAGCCGTGCTTTCTGATAAGGAAGCTGATTTGACTAACGAGAACCGCACTTTGTTTGATGATTTTAAGGCTCAGACAGGCAAGGAAATCATATCTCTGGTGCCTACACTCTATAAATCATTGAAAGTAATATCAATCTATCAATATTTGTAATATGTCAGATAAAGTAGCTTTCTTTCTTCCTACACGTAAAGGTAGCGAAAGAGTAAAGAATAAAAACACACGCCCTTTTGCTGGGGATGAAGGTGGTTTGGTTGAAATTAAAATCAAACAATTGTTTGCCACCAAGCATATTGATGAGATTCTCTTTTCCTCTAATGATGAGAAGTGCATTGCTGTGGCCGAGAAATACAGAAGCGACAGTCGATTGAAGATTATTCCCCGTCCCAACGAGCTTTGTCTGAGTACTACAAACTTACAAGACTTGATTTGCTATGTGCCGACCATTACAGATGCCGATCATATCCTTTGGGGACATGTTACCACTCCCTTGGCAGGTACGGATGTCTATGACGCAGCTGTAGAACTGTATCTTTCTAAGCTTCATGAAGACTATGACTCTTTAGTGAGCGTTAAGGAATTGAAGAACTTTTTGCTGAACAAATATGGAGTCTTGATCAATAACACTACAGACATTCCTTGGCCTCGTACACAAGATTTGGAAGTGCTTTATGAGATTAATCATGCCGTTTTTTTAGCTAAACGTGATGTCTATGTAGAACAAAAGAACCGTATAGGCAAGAAGCCTTTATTATATCTCATGGACGAGCTTCATAGTAAAGATGTCGATTGGGAAGAGGATTTTACGATTGCTGAGATGTTCTATAAAAATCTGTATCAGAGATGAAAGTAGTAACATTCGGTGAGATTATGCTCCGACTTGGAGCGCCCGATTATCTTCGCCTGAACCAGTGCAATCAGTTTGACATCTCCTTTGCTGGGGCGGAGGCTAATGTGGCCGTTTCCTTGGCAAACTATGGGGTTAAGGCTGAGTATATCACCCGACTTCCTAAGCATCCGATTGCTGACAAGTGTATCAGTGAACTGCTATCTTATCGGGTGGATGTGAGCCGTGTTATTCGTGGCGGCAAGCGTATTGGTATCCTTTATCTCGAAACGGGTTCGAATATGCGCTCTTCATGCGTGTACTACGATCGCGAAGACTCCTCATTTGCTACCATCGGCGAGCATGAGATAGATTGGGAAGAGGTGTTGAAAGAAGCAGATTGGTTCCATTGGACGGGCATTACGCCAGCCCTATCTGAAAGTACTTACAAAGCTTGCCTGAGGGCTATTCAGATTGCTAACCGTTTGGGCGTAACTGTTTCTTGCGACATCAATTATCGTGGCAATCTTTGGAAATATGGTAAGACAGCTTCTGAAGTGATGCCTCAGTTGGTGGCTGGTAGTGACATTATTCTTGGTAATGAAGAAGACTGTGAAAAGGTGTTCGGCATCAAGCCTACGGACTTTGATGCCAATCATACGGAGGGATGTATTGATCAGGCTGCATTCTTATCGGTGTGCAGCCAAATGATGACTAAGTTTCCTCGTTGTAAGAAAATGGTGATTACACTACGTGGTGCTATTAACGCTAACTATAATACTTGGGGTGGAGTACTCTATGACGGGATTAAATTGAAAGAATCTCGTCGATATGATATTACTGACATCGTTGATCGTGTAGGCGGAGGAGACTCTTTTATGGGAGCGCTTATCTATGGTTTGCTTTCTTTTGAAGGTGATGACCAAAAGACACTTGATTTTGCCGTTGCTGCCTCATGTCTCAAGCATACCATCAAAGGCGATTACAATCAGGTTTCTAAAGAAGAAGTTTTAGCTTTGATGATGGGCGATGCATCTGGCCGGGTAAAAAGATGAGAATAACAAAGAATTATGGATAAGATGGTAAAAAAGAAATAAAAAGTGCTCTTTCGTTCGCTAAACAAACTGTTAAGTTTGTTTTTTTTCTTGCACATTTGCTATTTCAGACAAAAGGTAATTTGAAAAATCCCCTAAAAAAAGTGTATTCAGGGAAAGTGGCCATGCTTGCTAATGGTCCTTCTATGAAGAATGTATTACCTAGATTGACGACGGATGAGTTTAAGAATACTGACTTCATAGTCTTGAATTTCTTTGGTTCAATGGATATTTTTACTCAGATTAAACCAAAACATTTTTGTATGGCTGATCCTATGTTCTTTCAAGAGAATCACAATCATGATAGGGTTATGAAGTTGTTTGATGATTTGAATAAGAAGGTGGATTGGGAGATGAATCTTTATATACCTGCTTCTTTGAAAAGACAATTTTTGGCATTTAGCGGTCTGCATAATAGTTATATTCATATCGTGCCCTTAAATCTTACAATATATACAGGTTATGAAGAATTTCGTCATTATTTCTATAGGCATGGTTTGTCAATGCCTAGTGTAGTTACAGTTGCTTTGATGGCGATTTATGTAGGTATAAACTCTGGTTATAGTGAGATTGATTTGTATGTCGTGGATCATACATTTTTTTGATTCCTTGACCGTTAATTCAAAAAATCAATTGTGCATTTGTGATACCCATTTCTATGATAAAAATAAAGCGGAATTGAAACCTATGCTTCGATGGGATTCTACAGTTTGGCGCATGAGTGATTATTTGGAAGAGAAAATGGATGTCTTCAAGAACCATGATATAATGGCTGCCTATGCCGTGTCTCAAGGTGTACGTATAGTTAATTGTACAGAATGCTCTTTGATTGATAGTTATGAACGAAAATAAATTGATTTATAATAATGCTTCCATTGGTTAGTTCTAAATTAAGGAGTATGTCTTTGTTAACTAGAAATATAACATTTAGGTATTTATTATATGAAAAGGTGTTCCATTGGTGCTTGTAGTATTATAGACGGTAGAAGTATAGTTGTAAATACTACTCCTGCTGATTGCATTGCTATGGGTGATTCATGTAAAGTAATATAAAATATATAAATGAAGAATAATCCTTTAATTTCAGTTGTTACAGTGTCATATAATGCTGTTTTGACCATTGAACAAACCATTCTTTCTGTTATTAACCAGACTTATCCTCACATCGAATACATCATTATTGATGGTGGAAGTACGGACGGAACGGTGGATATTATTAAGAAGTATGCGAATAGAATTGCGTATTGGGTGAGTGAACCAGATAAGGGGATTTATGATGCGATGAATAAAGGTATTCGAACTGCGAAAGGAGAATGGATTAATTTTATGAATGCAGGGGATTTGTTTTTATTCCAAAGATACTTTAGAGAAAGTTTTTTCTAAGTCAATAAATGATAACATAAAGGTAATATATGGTGATGTGATGTTAAATAAACAAGGAGTACTGTCACAAGGTAAAGTATATCCTATTTCCTTTATGCAAATAGCTATGCCTTTTTGCCATCAGTCTTCGTTTTCCCATATAAGTGAATATACTCATGGCTTCAATTTACAATTTAAAATTGGGGCTGACTTTGAATTTTATTATAGGATTTATCATCAATATAATGATAGGGTATTTCTTTATATGCCCATTAACATTGCTATATATGAAAATGTTGAAGGTCTTTCTACTATACGGATAAAAGAATGTAGGAAAGAATGGCTGATAATTCGATCTGATAATAAAGATATCAGATGGTATTATGATTATTTGAAATATTTCATAAAATATAAAGTGTTGAATATCAAGAGATATAAGTAAATGCGGTTATTAGAATTAACAGGAGAACCTATAGGTACTGGTGGGCAAGAGATGTTTATTATCAATCTGCTTCGACATATTGATTTGACTGATTTGCAGATAGATTGGCTTACTCCTTATTATTGTGAGAATGATACCTATCGAAAAGAAGTTGAAGACAAAGGGGGCAGAGTGATTTGCTTTAATTTACACTTTAATCCAGGAGGTAGTAGAAACAATATAGTGAATCCACTCAATAACTTTCTGAAGAAGAATTATTATGATGTAGTGCATATACATTCTGGAAGTACTTCTGTATTAGCATTATGTGCGTTTGTAGCTAAATGGAATAAAGTGAAGAAAATTATTGTGCATTCACATAGTACAGGACTATCTAAATCATTGAAACATTATGTCTTAAGAATGATAACAAATCCAATTTTAAGTATGTGCCCTACACATTACTTAGCTTGTTCTGTGGATGCTGGTGTTTGGAAATTTCCTGCATCTGTTGTGAGAGGAAAATTACAGATAATAAATAATGGGATTGATTTAAATCTTTTCGCACCTGATGAAACAAAAAGATTGGAGTATAGAAAGATGCTAGATATTTCTGATAAAACAATGGTTATAGGAAATGTAGGACGTTTTTCTTATGTGAAAAATCAGGAGTTTCTAATAGAAATAGTGAGTCAATTAAAGCAACGAAGAAAAAATATAAAATTGATGCTTGTTGGTGTTGGTGAAACTATGAATGAAATAAAATCTCTCGTAGTCAGTAAAAAATTAACAGAAGATGTCCTTTTTATTGGTGGAGTAAACAATGTATATGATTATATGCAAGCTATGGATATATTTGCTTTCCCTTCAAGATGGGAAGGTCTGGGTATGGTGGGTGTGGAGGCACAAGCTATTGGAATGCCAGTTGTAGCCTCAACGGCAGTACCGATATCAATGAAATTAGTAGATGATGTAGTATTCTTATCTTTGGATGATATTAATGCTTGGTTGGGTGGCTTAAATAGAGATGTTTTAAAATCTCACGTTAATAATACAGATATTATGAGGCGGCATGGCTATGATATTAATTTGACAGCAAAAGATATTAGAGTTTTATATACCCAAGATCGAAATAAAAACTGAGAACAATGATTCATATCCAATCAGTAATAATCTATTTAGCTGTGTTTTCAGTATCAATATTTCTTTTATATTTTTCTCAGTGCATATTATATAAATATCGAAAGGTAAAGGGGATAAACAATTACAATAGGAGAATATTAGGTTATTTTTGTTTAGGCTTATCGATCACAATTCCGTGTTTGTTGGCAGCTCTTCGTAGTATGAATGTAGGTGATGATGTAGATGCTTATATTGAACCTAACTTTATATTTTCATCAGGATTAACTGATAATGGTTTTATATACTTTTTTGAAAATATGCCAAAAGAAACGGAATTTGGTTTTCATTCCTGTTATATATTGGAAATTTGTTTAAAAGCGTTGGAGTTTCATTATTTTTGATACAATTGCTGATAATTCTTCCTGTTTATATTGTTCTCAATAAATATCGTTATTGTCTATCTGTTACATTAGGAATGGCTACATTTTATTTTCTTTGTTATAATTTTTCTTTTAGTGGAATGAGAGGAAGTATTGCGATGTCGTTATTGCTGCTTGATTTCTATTATTTACAGCATCATGATTATAAAAGAGCTATACCATTATTTTTGTTTGCAGCTTTGTTCCATAATTCTGCAATTTTAATGATGGTGTTTTATTGTTTTATATTAATGATATTGGATTCAAAGTATTCCAGATTATGGGGAGGAATATTTGCGATCTGTGTTTTTATATTGTTTTTGATAGCAGATAAACTTCTTTTTATTTTAGTTGGAATTGCAGGATTAGTAAGTGGAAGATATGCATATTACTTGACTGAATACATTGGTTCTGGAACAGTAGAAAATGTTCCGTTAACGGATTTCTTATGCAAATTAGTACTGCTGGTATTGATAACATTGTGGCTTGTTAAAACAAAAAAATTCAGTAAAAGATACCAGCATTTCTTTTGGTTTGTTTTGATGGGTAGGATATTTGTTTTATTTAATAGTGTCTTTTATGAGGCAATGCGTATTGCATTTTACTTTGATTTATTTTTGATTCTTTATGTTGCATCTATTTTTTGCTGTTTCAAACAAAATACATCAAATAGGTATATTGCTACAGCTTTAATAATGCTCCCTTCTTTTCTGTATTGGATTTATTTTATCATGTACATAGGAGCTTACCAAACTAATATATATACTTTTAGGTAATTATGGATAGAAGCACTTTAACTTTAATCGTCACTTACAATCGATTAAGTGACTTGAAAATCTGTGTAGAGGCAGTACGTAAACAAACTTATAGAGGTTTCAACATCTTGGTGGTGAATAATGGAAGTACTGATGGTACTAAAGAGTGGTTAGCTCGACAAACTGATATCATTACCATCAATCAAGAAAATTTAGGTGGTGCAGGTGGCTTCTATACAGGTATGAAGTATATGTATGATAATGGTTATGAATGGCTGATTATGATGGATGATGATGGTATACCTGACAAAGATGAAATAAAAAATTTAATTCAGTCTTATGATAAAGTAGTTTCAGCAACAGGAAAAGAAGTAATTCTAAATGCTTTAGTGGCTGATAAAGACAATAGGGATTATACAGCATTTTTATGGGCACGTGGCAGCAAACGAACAAATAAAATATTAGAATTACAGAAGGAACGGTTTTTCGATGACATTCATCCATTTAATGGTACGTTGGTGAAACGATCTGTCATTGACAAGATTGGTATGATAAAGAAGGAAATGTTTATTTGGGGAGATGAAAAGGAATATATGGCTCGTGCTGTTCATAATGGTATAGGACTTTATACTATTCCTGCTGCCATCCATTATCATCCTAAAGAGAAAGGTAAAAAAGGAAACATAATCCCGTTTGTATCAAAATATCAAATTTTGGTGAAACCCCAGAGAATGTCACATTATTATTATCGTAATGAGGGATTTATCTATAATACCTATCCTGAGAAAAAGAAACACATGATGGCTTTCTGTGTTGCACATATGGTTTACAATATCACCCACTTTAGATTTGTTGAATTGGCAAAGTTTATTAAGTACTTTAGAAAAGGAATGCATAATGAGTATTAACTTTATTCCTTGAATACTATAAATCAATCACATTTTATGGATATTAAGATTTTAGTGGCATCTCACAAGAAAGCTGAGATGCCTGAAGATGGTATATATCTGCCGGTGCATGTAGGAAGGGCTTTGCACCCCGATAGAGAGTTCGGGTATCAATCGGATGCCGAAGGTGATAATATTTCTATTAAAAACCCTTATTATTGTGAATTGACAGCACTTTATTGGGCTTGGAAGAATCTGAAAGCAGATTATGTGGGATTGGCTCATTACAGACGCCATTTCTCTTTGAAGACTGTGCATCGTGGAGGATGGAATAGTGTACTGACCGGAAAACAGGCGGAAATCTTATGTAGAAAACACGATATTATACTTCCTAAAAAACGAAACCTTTATATTGAAACTGTCTATTCACATTATGACCATACTTTTTTTGGAGAGCAGTTTGATCGTACCCGTGGAATTATCAGTCGGAGATGTCGGAGTATCTGGATGCATTTGATAAGAAAATGAAAAGTCGCAGTGAACATCTTTTCAATATGTTTATAATGAAAAAGATGCTTTTTGACCAGTATTGTGAATGGATGTTTCCCATATTGGAGGAATTGGAGGCATCTTATGATTTAAAGAGTATGGAGCCTTTCCAGGCCAGGCTTATCGGTCGTGTATCTGAGCGTTTGCTTGATGTATGGATTAATAAGAATCAATTGAAATATAAAGAGGTTGGCTATATATATTTCGGTAAAAACAATATGCATAAAAAGATTTGGGGATTTCTGATGGCTGCTATATTTCATAAACGCTATAAACAAAGTTTCTGAATTTTACAGCTGTTGGAATAAATCAATAATTTAAAATATGGTGTTTATGATTGAGGACCATTATGATTATCTTATCGTGGGTGCTGGTCTTTTTGGTGCCACATTTGCTTATCGTGCCCGTCAACAGGGAAAGAAATGTTTGGTGATAGACAAGCGTCCACATTTAGGGAGGAAATATATATTGTGAAAATATAGAGGGATTAATGTACATTGTTATGGTGCACATATTTTCCATACTTCGGATAAAAGAATTTGGGATTTTGTAAATTCTATTGTAGAGTTCAATCGTTATATTAATTCTCCTGTTGCCAATTATAAAGGGAAACTTTATAATTTACCTTTCAATATGAATACATTCTATCAGATGTGGGGGGTGACTACTCCTGCTGATGCAATGGCTAAGATAGAGGAACAGAAATTTGAAGCGGTAGCAAAGATGAAGGCTGATGGGGTGGAAGAGCCTCGTAATTTGGAAGAACAGGCCCAGATATTAATAGGTAAGGATATTTATGAAAAACTGATAAAGGGATATACCGAGAAACAGTGGGGACGTAAATGTACGGAATTACCGGCTTTTATAATTAAGCGTTTGCCTGTACGATTAGTGTTTGACAACAATTATTTCAATGACATTTACAACTTGGATATTGTAGAGCCGGGTACTCCATTACCGACAGTAAAAAATTATAAACCGGCTTTAGGAAACGGGGAGGAACATGCAGCCACATTCATCTATTGTGATGTACGCCAGCCGATAGAGTTGGAAAAAGTAGATATCACTCCCGATGATGTGATCTTTAACTTTGCCGCCGTTCATCGCACTCCCGGTCATCCCGATCCTGCATATTTTGAAACAAATATCCGTGGTGCGGAGAACGTCTGTGCCTTTGCCGAACGGCATGGCATCCGGAAAATAGTTTTCACCAGTTCCATAGCCCCTTACGGTGCTGCCGAGGAACTGAAGGAGGAAACCACGCTGCCTATGCCCAACACCCCATACGGCATATCCAAGCTGGTTGCGGAAAAGATTCATCAGACCTGGCAGGCAGGAGGTGAAGGCCGCCAGCTTACCATTGTCCGTCCCGGTGTGGTGTTCGGACGGGGAGAGAACGGAAACTTTACGCGTCTGTATTGGGGTATTCGGGGGCATAAATTTATGTACCCGGGACGCAAGGATACCATCAAGGCCTGTATCTATGTGAAGGAACTGGTGCGGTTCATGCTTTACAGATTGGAACATCACGACAGTGGGGTGGAACTGTATAATTGTTGCTACGAGCCCGCCTATACGATAGAGCACATCGTAGAATCCATGAAAAGAGTGACAAATATGAAGGTAAAAGTTCCTTTCATGCCGGGATGGCTGATCATGACTGCTGCTGGTATAGCCGGAGCGCTAGGCTCTCCGATGGGCATCTGTCCGGCACGGAGTGAGAAAGTTGCAGATCTCTACGAATATCTGCGGAAAAAAACTGTCCGCTTCGGGCTACCGTTTCCGCTATACCTTTGAAGAGGCGCTGGCGGACTGGTACAAGGATAATGGTAACCTGTATCTGCAATGAGGAGGCTGATACTTTTTCTTTTGTTCTTTGTAATGATCGGTGCGGTACACGCCCAGTTCACCTACGGAACTACAGGACTGTTGAATATGCCTACTGCCGATATGCAGCGTGACAAGACGTTCATGTTTGGCGGTGGCTTTCTGGAGAAACATGCCACTCCGCCCGTTGGACCTACAATACTTTCAATTATTATCTTGACATCACTATTTTCCCCTGGCTGGAAGTATCCTATATTTGTACATTGCACAAGGCTATGGAGGTTGATCCTGCATACGGTCCGGGTTTTTGGGTTCCTTCCACGTATGGGAAGTTTGTCAACCAGGACCGTAACTTTGCGGTACGTTTACGGCTGTGGAAGGAAGGATGGTGGAAACCTTGGACTCCGCAAATTGTATTGGGTGCGAATGACGCTCTTAATAATTCGTGGACGGAGGGTAGCAAGATTGAGATGAGTTCGGCTACGGCAAATGGTTTTTACAGCCGCTATTATCTGGCTGTTACCAAGCATCTTTCCATGAAGGAGGTGGGAGAGTGGGGCTTGCATCTGGCATATGTTTATAACAGGCGAAAGGATTATCCGTTAAATGGTCCCGCCATCGGTGCCAACTTCCGATTCTCTCTGTCCTCCGACTTCTTTATCAACAAAGCGATAAATAACTTGAATCTGATGGCAGAATACGATAGCAAATCGATAAACTGCGGCTTTGAGTACAGCTTCTGGAAAGACTACATCAACGCCGTAGTAGAACTGAACCGTTGCAAGTACTTTTCCGGTGGCTTAGTCTTCAAAATCCATTTAAAATAATAAAAAGCGCTCATTCATAGGAATTTCCAGATAGAATTCGTTTCTTTGCGGTCAGAAACCATAAAATCATCTTTCACGGATTATGTCATCCCGTTTTGTAAAACTGCCCGTTTTTTCCAAGGGCATGATGAATTTCATCATAGTGGAGGAGGATGGTCTGGAAAGCAAGTTCCGTACCGACACGGTGGTTTCGGTGGTTTCCCGGGACAGCGGTCGTGTGGTGAACCGGAATTTCCGTCAGATTTATCTCCAGTTTTCCTTATTTTACGAAGGAACTGGACGAATGTTCTACTTTATCCGATAAACTAATGTATGCACTGAAGAATATGAACAACTGGAACAGAATGCCCGATGCGCTGAAAGAACAGGTTTTCAGCCATCTTGACCGCCTTGCCGCCAAGGCTCACCTGTCTGAGGGTGACCGTATCGCTTATGATAAGGCGGTGGACCGTTATAACGTGAGCCGTATTGTGGAAAATGATATCCGTGAACAGGCTGTCGCGGAAGGAAAAGCGATAGGAAAAGCAATAGGAAAAGCGGAAGGAGAGGCGGAAGGACGTTTGAAGGAGCGTTTGGAAATCGCCCGTAAACTGAAAGAGAACGGTTTTTCCATAGCGGATATTGTCCGGGTTGTCGGACTTTCAGCGGAAGAAATTGATAAGCTGTAACGGTGTGCACGATTGATTGTACTGCTAGGTGATTTGCTTCTGTTTTGTAGAAAGATGAATGGTGGGTAGGGTAAATTAGAATGATGTCAATGTCGGTTCTCTATAGGGCTATCGTATACGATTAGTATGGTAGTCTGTAGATTGAGTAAATTCATTATTGTAAAACCTTTCTACAAAGAAAAACAAATCATACGTAAGGGCATTCTCCATGCAGTTTCCTCCAAAGAAGAAACTGCATGGTGATTGCCACTTTCTTTTATTATTTCTCCAAGTACCCGAATACCCCCTCCGCATCAAAACACGGACAAGCCTTCGGGATACTTCCCGGCATATCCCTGTGTCCCCTTATCCGGACACCGGGAAAGATTTTCACCATCCGCATCAGCAACAAAATAAATTGTTCCGTCTGTTCCGGTGTCCGGGTATCTGCCGGACGTCCGTCCGCATCCAGCCCGCCCTCATAGCAGATGCCTATGCTGCAACGGTTCCAGGGGCGGCAGTGCGCACCCACTTCCAGAAGCTTGCGGTGCTGGGTCACACTTCCGTCACGACGGATATAAAAATGATACCCCACCGTGCGGAAACCTCGCGTCTTGTGGTCACGGAGCAGTTGCTCGGCGGTGTAATCCCGGGTGGAGCGTGTGGCGCTGCAATGAATGACGATATATTTCACGGAAGCGGAGGATGCCATCATCGGGCCGTCCTCTTGAGTGAGGAGAGCACGTTCGTTCGGGATCTCTTCCTCACCGATTATCATAGGGAAAGTTTCTTGAATCATGGTTGAATTGAAATAGGGAATTAAAAATTAAAAAGTGTCATGCGATGGGTCAGGGGGCTTTTTAAAAGAGAGTGGTGCAACTGGTTACGCCCAAGGCGGTGAGCGCTGCTATGGCAGCTTGGATAATAGCGTGCAGAATTTGCTTCCAGGTGATTTTCTTTGAATTGTTCATAGGGATATTTGTTTTAAAGGATTTGTTTTTTTCTGTCATTCCGGACAAAGACGAGGAATCTGTGGGCATAAAAACGATTGCATTCAGATTCTTCACTTTGTTCAGAACAACAGTTTTATTTCAGAAAGGCAGATCTTTACAGAAACACAGGTTTATTTCAGAGTAACCGTTTCATTTCAGAAATACAGATCTTTATAGAAACACAGGTCTACTTCAGAGCAACCGTTTCATTTCAGAAAGGCAAAATACGATCAGACTTCAGAAGCCCGGAAAGTTCAGGCGTTTTCTTCCGTCTTGTCATCTGGTCCGGAAGCCTCTCCCGTCAGGTCCACGGTGTTTTTCCCCGCTTTCAGGGCTTTAACCACCAGCTTGGCAGCCTTTCGGGTAGGGACCAGGTTGAATACGCTGTCTTTCAGCAAGCTGAGGAAACGGGTCCCGGCTTTCCAGCGCACGTTCAGGTCTTCCACATGGATGGCGGGATTGTATGTTTCCAGTGATTCGGCTCCCATGCTGTTGATATGAATGGAGAAAGTGCCCAGATCGCCCATCTGGATGCGTTGTCCTGCCAGAAGCTGCTCCCGCATACAGTCCACCGCTTGGATCAGGACCGCCTGGATGTCGGCACGGTTGTATTTGGAGCCGTGAGTCGAGATATGCTCGGCAAACTTGTCCAGTGTCATGATTTCTGAGTACTGGGCGTTGGCATAAGCCTTCTTGGGAGCATCCTGGTCACTGGGATTGGCACGGAGTGAGATACTGTAGTTGATCATCGTTTTTGTTTTTAAAGGGTTATTATTATCGGAAAAGTGTCAGGTAGGAGCAAGGCGCACACTGCTGCGGCGTTCGGTGAAACTTGGGGCAAGATCCGCGGAATCTTGTACCAGGATTTTTGTAATCTTGTGCCGGGGTGCGGCTGGTTCCTTCTGACACTGCAAAGATAACTTCACGTCCGTGCGGCGTGACCCCTTCCGACCCCTTTTGACCCTTTGGGGAAACTGTCCGGGAACTCGGCCAGCACTTGCGTCATGTGGTGACTTCAGGGGGGGCACGCTTCCCTCTTTATTCTTTCCGCGTAATCCACGCTCAAAGAGAGAGGAAGAGTTCTCGGACAGTCTGTGGCAGATTCCAGGGAGAATCACGGTTCTCCCAGGTGGAGGTAGACGAGTTGCAACTGGCGGCAGGTGAAGGATTTCTGACAGGGATGGTATCCGGTGGCTTCCAGGGCGTGGAGCAACGGTGCGCACCGGGCGATCCAGCGCATCAGATGACGCACGGCTACTTTCGGCGTACTGTCCGGAAAATAGAGAAGGGCTGTTTCGGTCTTATTCATGAATGGTTTCTTGTTTAACGTGAGTTTGATAGATGATGATAATGAACCAACGGCCAATCACCTACGGTATAGAGTGCGACCCGATTGGCACATTGGCGCATTGGTAAATTGCACATAGCAGCAAATCAATAAATCGGTACATTGACACATGGGCAAATTATTCAAATCCCCTTTCGGCATAAAGCGTGCCCGATTGTTTTTATACTAACCGGCATGGAGTGTCGTATATAAAGTTTATCCGGAGTTTTCCGAACAATCCCAAAGAACTGCCACAAACGATTTTTGCTATCCGGGAACAACGGCCGCACGGAGCAGCGACGGGGACACGGGGACAGTGGGGACAGCCCCTTTTTTCCTCACACACATATGCGTGTACATATAGAGAGCCGGGTCAGTTCTTGTGATACGTTCCCTTGCCGTCCACACTCACCAGCGCCCCCTGTTTGGTGAGCCGTTTGAGCCAGGTCAGCGCGGTGGATTCAGGTATCCTCCTGTCGTGCGCTTTTTCCAGCAACAGCCGGCGGGTAAACTCGTCCTCCATCTCGGCAAAGAGCATATCCTTGTCCGCCGTGCTCCGGCGCTTGATAACGGAGGAGGACAGAAACGAAAGAACATGGGTGGCGTGCAGATAAAGCGGCTCCACCAAGGCAAGCACGGCATGGAAATCATCGTCTGTAATCACCAGGTTCCAGCGCGGGATGATACGGTCCTTCAGATTATCGGAAGAAATATGCGCGTCAGGTTTCACCAGAGAAGGGTCTTCCAGACTTCGCAGGATGGCGACTATCGACATCATGCGGCACGCATTGACGGCAAGACGGATGACGGAACTGCTCATCTCGTCCCCGTTGATCTTGCCGGAACGATGGAACAGCTTGTCGAACAGGAAGTTGAACTGTTTATGCTGGGCATGAGTCAGCTTCAGGGTAAACAATCCCCGAAGCGTCAGCTCGTCCAGCGTGTTTTTCCATTCGTTGCCCATCAGGCGGAATTCCTCGTCCACATCCACCTCATCCTCGCCGAACTGGTCTGCCCACTGGGTGACGCGTGGCATATAATAAAAGTTCTGGCGGGAGAACAGACCGTTCTCCGCCGTGGGGATCAGGGGCTTTACCTGTGCGGGCGTACCCGAGAGCAGCACGGAGAGGTAGCTTCTGCTCACCTCCTGATATTCGCGGTCAGTACGCCGGTTGTAGGACAGGCGGTCGTGGTCGAACGCCTTGCGCAGCGTGTCGCTCCAGTTTCCGTATTCGGTCCCTATGGCGGTGGATACGGTGTCCGCCTCACTTTCGCAGATGATGCCCGTTCCGTTGGAATCCATGATATTTTGCAGGATGCCTGTTCCGGTGTTGTTTCCCGATATGAGGAACATCCGGTTGGGAGGCAATACGGGAGCTTCCTGATTTTTCCGTTCCTTGCCCAGAGAGTCGTAGGCAGCCTTTTCCCGGCGGTAAGTTTTCATCGCCTCTTTCACCTCGCTGCGTATCTTGTCGTGTATGGGTTCGATGAGGAGCCGTACCCATGTCAACGCGCTTTTTCCCGAGGCGGACGGAGCCACGATGAAAGTCTGCATACAGGGGGCCTGCCACTTCCGGCCGTACTGGCACCGCACTATGTGGGAGAGGGAGGCACCCAGTACGGTAAACGCTCCCAGGAGCAATATATCACGCTGTTCGGGATTTTTACCGAAGGAGATGATTCTCTCCAGCAGTCCCGGCCACACATAGTTCTGTGGAAAGGTAGGCAGGGGGGAATAAGGATCGGAGCCTTCGGTGAGCTGTTCCTCCTCGTCGGTATCATCGGAAATGTTATTTTCTACCTTATTATATCGCGCGCACGTGTGTGGAAAATCCGGGGCTGTCCCTGCTGTCCCCATTGTCCCTGCCTTGTGAGGGCCGGCGCTGCCGGAAATCTTCACTCCGCATTGCCCGGCCAGATGGAACACGGTTCCCAGATGTATATCTTCTTTATCGGCATGAAGCGCGTTCGAGAACAGTGCTTGTGCATTTTTTTCGTCATATTTGGAGGAAAGGGAGCAGAGGGAGAGGAAATCATTGCGTCCCGCTTCCCCGCAATCGTTTGCGATGGCGAAAGCCAGTTGTACATATTCAATGTAGGTGGGAGCGATATCCGCGCCTGCCATGCGGACAGCTTCGGTCAGCTGCCGCAAGTTTTCTAAAGGATTGTTCATGTTCATGATATTTGTTGTTTTTTGAGTGCCTGTTTAAATTTTGTCCGGCATTCTTTTGAGTATGCTTTTCTATTCTTCTTAAATTTCCCGGCGTATCAATGCTTCCTCGTCATACGAGAGGAAACAGGCCCGTACCAGGTCCTTGCCGGAACGGTCCACGCCTTTGCCGGAGCGGTTCGTTTTCTTATCTTCCCCGTCCGGGTGGCTGCTGTGGAAATCATAGATCGCTTGTACATAGTTCATCGCCCAGTGGATGTTTTCGGAAGTATTCTGTCTGGTGTCGGGTATGCGTGCCAGGTCGTAGGGGATGAACGCTTTTACTCCGTATCCGCTGGGGCTGGTGAATGCCAGTACAGGGTGCAGGAGGCGGTCGTCGAACAATTGTCTTTTCAGCTTTTCCGCTTCCCCACGGGAATCAAGATGGTCTATGTCCACTACAATCAAGCCCGACGGTCCGGTCAGGCTGTCGCTTTTGCGGTAGGAAAAGACGCCGCAGGGAGTAACGTAGGGCAGTGTCTGCTGCTTGAGCATACGATAGATTTTTTCATCCCCGTTTTCCGCTGCCCGGCGCACGGTCTCGGTCAGTGTTTTCAGGTGTTCGCTGGATGTGATAAGTTTGTACACTTCCTGTAAGGTTATTTCCTTGTAGGGCGTTAAGGTGGGCGGCTGGATGGTTCGTCCGGTGGCACTGTCCTTTACCGGTGATATCGGTGGCAGAAACAGTGACATTTTAAATTGGTTCATTCGTTTTTATTTATTAAATTTGCAAGCCCTGATATTTATGAATCAGGTTATTGATTTTCAATGTTACAAAGTTCGATATAATAACCGAGATACGTGTGTTTTTGTCCTGAATGAGGACATGTAAATGAGTATTCATATAAAAAAATACGATTTAATCCGATGGAACATTTGAATCCTGTTGATCAGGCCCGGCAATTGGCTGCCGAGGTAGTGAAACGTCTGGGCCAGTTGAATCTGCACAGACGGGAGTTGGAGCGTAAGCTCCATGTGGCTAATGGCTTTTTTACCAGCCTGGAAGAAAAAAAATAACATGACGCTTCTTCTTTTTTTCGAGGTGAAGGCGGTTATAGAAGAACACTATGAGAGGCGTATCGAGTTTTACAGGTATGTCAACCCGCCGCTGTCACGGGAGGCGGAACGTGAACTGGGGGAGTGGAAGGGAAAAGTGAGGGAGATAATGGGGATGCTTTGAGTAAATTCTTTAATGAGAAATTTTTGTCTGAAGAAAAATAAATTGTATATTTGCGAAAACCTACTTGGAGGAAAAATATGAAAACGACATCTGAATACATTGCATTATTGCGTAAGTATATGGCTGAGAATGCTCATAAATATGGCATTGTGCGTATGGGTATTTTCGGGTCTGTGGCACGTGGCGAGCAGACTGAAAATAGTGATGTGGATGTGTGTGTGGAAGGTCAGCTGCATGGCTTTTTCGCTTTAGCGGGTATAAAGCAAGAGTTGGAAGAATTATTGGGCTGCAAAGTGGATATTGTACGCCTGCGAGATAGAATGGATTCATTTTTACGTGAAAGAATTCAGAGGGAGGGCATTTATGTATGACACGTTGATCGCTTTCCATATATTGGATTTGATACAGAAATCTCTGGAAAGAATAAGTTTTCGTTTTTCGGATATCTCCTGTCCGGATGATTTTCTATTGAGTGAAAGCGGTATGATGAAACTGGATAGTATCTGCATGAAACTGACTGCGATTGGAGAAAGCATTAAAAATCTGGATAAGGTGACAAACAAAGAATTATTGGCTCAATATCCGGAGATTCCATGGAGGTATGTGATGGGGGTACGTGATATAATAGTACATCATTATTTCGATGTAGATGCTGATGAGATTTATCGTATTTGCCTGGAAGACATACCACAATTGCAGCAAGCGATAAAACGAATGCTGGATGATCTGAAGACGGATAACCTAATAATGGGATAGCTTTTCTTTACCAATATCGTAAAATTCTTTTCTGAAGAAAAGAAGTCATATTTTGCGGTAAACGCAACAGGAAGTGGCGGAATTTGTTTATCTTCGTAGCGGTAATGTTAAAATGGAAAAAATGATGGAACAGCAGCAATTGAAGAAATGCCCGATAGGCATACAGACTTTTGAGAAAATCATAGAGGGAAACTACCTTTATGTAGATAAGACGGAATATGTTTACCGGATGGTGCACGGTGCCTCCAATTATTGTTTCCTGAGCCGTCCCCGCCGGTTCGGCAAGTCATTGCTGACTTCTACGTTGCACAGTTACTTTGCCGGGAAGAAGGACCTTTTCAGGGGATTGGCCATTGAGAAGCTGGAAACCGAATGGACGGAATATCCGGTGCTGCACTTCGACATGAGTCTGGCGAAGCATGTGGACAAGGATACGTTGGAAAGCATGCTGAGCTTCCAGCTTAGCGGATATGAACAAATTTATGGCAAGCCTGAGGAGGCTGTGAAGCTGAACGACCGGATGACTTCACTCATCATGCGTGCCAACGAACAGACCGGCCGACAGGTGGTAGTCCTTATTGACGAGTATGACGCGCCTTTGCTGGATGTGATGCATGAGGAAACGGATCTTCCCGTTCTCCGTAACGTGATGCGCAATTTTTACAGTCCGTTGAAGGCGTGCGACCCTTATCTTCGCTTTGTGTTCCTGACCGGCATTACCAAATTCTCCCAACTCAGCATCTTCAGCGAGCTGAACAATATCTTGAATATCAGTATGCTGAAGCCCTATGCCGCCATTTGTGGCATCACTCAGGAAGAAATGCAGGAACAGATGACAGCTTATATAGAACGGCTTGCCGTTTCGCAGGAAATGAGCAAAGAGGAAACGTTGCAGAAGTTGAAGGAGAAATATGACGGTTATCATTTTACCTGGCCTTCGCCCGATATCTATAATCCGTTCAGCCTGCTGAATGCCTTTGCCAATGACGAGTTGAACAATTACTGGTTTGGCAGCGGCACGCCCACTTATCTGATAGAGATGCTACGCAAGTTCCATGTCCTTCCCTCCCAGTTAGGGGGAAGTATGCAGGCTATGGCTGCTGATTTCGATGCGCCTACGGAGAAAATGGAGGGCATTGTTCCTCTGCTCTATCAGAGCGGTTACTTTACGATAAAGGATTACAACAAGCTGGCCGAACTGTATACGCTGGACATTCCGAACGGTGAGATACGGATCGGGCTGATGCGCAGCTTGCTGCCTGGCTATCTGGCCCATAACACGCTGAAAGGCAATACGACCATCGCCCGTATGTATCTTGCGATAGCCGGGGGAGATATGGACGGGGCCTTGCGTCTTCTTCAGGAATTCCTTTCTACTGTTCCGTATTGTGATAACACGAATTATGAGGGACATTACCAGCAATTGTTCTACATCATCTTCTCCCTGTTCGGGATGTATGTCGATGTGGAGGTGCGTACCCCCAAGGGGCGTGTGGATGTGGTGATGCGTGTTGCCGGTAAGCTGTATGTCATTGAATTGAAGCTGGGTAGGTCTGCGGAAGCGGCCATGGCCCAGATCAATCTGAAGCAGTATCCCGAACGCTTTTCCCTCAGCGGATTGCAAGTGGTGAAGGTGGGGATCAATTTTGATGTGGAGAAACACACCCTGGGGGATTGGGTCATAGAAGAATAGGCCGTATATGATGTAAGAACTCTTTCATTGCAGGGACGGTAAAAGCGAAAAATAATGGAACAGGAACTTTTCGATAGGATATCAATTAAGATGCTGAATATTTGTTTGTTTGAAGAAAAATTTCGTTCTTTGTATTAAGCTTGATTGCAGTTAACAACAAATTCAATCTAAAGATAAGGAGTATGAAGCGTCCTGAAATCGTGAAATCTATACAAAATGCCTTACATAAGGTTGCTCCTGGTATAAAGGTGATACTTTATGGAAGTGAGGCGCGGGGTGATGCGCGTAGTGATAGTGATATAGACCTGTTGCTGTTGATAGATAAGGATGTGGTTACTTTGGAGGACAAGATGCTTTTAACTGCTCCTTTATATGACATTGAGTTAGAAACCGGTGTTCAAATCAATCCGTTTATAGAGTCGATGAAAGAATGGGGAAAACGTTTCACTCCGTTTTATGAGAATATAATGAAGGAGGGGATATTGTTATGACTCCGGAACAGCGGTTTGATATTGTTTTATATAGGCTGAATTCAGCCAAATCATTGTTAGATGAAATAAAAGATCATATAGAGCGTGGTTATTACAATACGGCAATGAATAGGATGTATTATGCCTGTTTTTATGCTGTGAGTGGATTGTTGTTGCAGTCGGAGATAGACGGAGTCAAGAGTCATGAAGGTGTACGTCAAAAATTCAGCCAGCATTTTATTCTTACAGGTAAATTCCCTAAAGAATGGGGACGCTTTTATTCTATTTTGTTCAATAATCGTTCAGCTGCCGATTATGAAGACTTTAAGAACTTTGATTTAGCAGCAACTCAGGAAATGTATCCTAAAGTCTGTGCTTTTATAGGACTTATTGATAATTGGGTTTTCGATAAAAATTAATCCGTAAAGAATAAGATATTTACTATAGGCTGCATGCAATGATGCATGTGGCCTTCCCTTTTTTTTGTTGCCGGTAGCGACCGGCATCCGCATAATGTATTGCATGAACGACACTCTTCGCGACTACCAGCAGGAGATGAAGCTCCGCCTTTTCAAGGAGTGGGAGCTTCACCGAAGTGTGATGGTACAGATGCCCACCGGTACGGGCAAGACGCATCTGCTGGCCGCCATAGTAAGGGAATTCCTGCGTGGTTCCGGCAGCCGGGTATGGATCGTGGCGCACCGCCGGGAGCTGGTGGATCAGATAGAGGAAACCGTGTCCCGGCACGGGATGAGCAAAGAGGACGGAAGGGTGAGGGTGATGTCCATCCAGTGGCTGTCACGAAACCGGAAAAGCATGGACGAAGAGCCGGACCTGATCGTTATCGACGAGGCGCATCACGCCCTGGCGGAAACCTACCGGATACTTTGGGAGAACTATCCGGAGGCAAGGAAACTGGGTATGACCGCCACTCCCTGCCGGCTGAACGGCAAGGGATTCACGGACTTGTTCGACAGCCTGATTGCTTCGTGGACTGTCGCGGAATTCATCGGAAAGGGTTGGTTGTCATCCTTTGACTATGTGTCCATCCGTGCGAACAGCAGGGAACAGCGGTTGATAGACTCGCTGAAGAAACGGGGTGCGGACGGGGACTACCAGGTAAAGGAGATGAACGAGGTGCTGAACCGGGAAATAAGTATCGGCCGGCTGTATGAGAGCGTGGAACGATATGCCCGCGGAAAGAAAGGAATCGTATATGCTGTCAGCATCGCCCATGCCCGCCGGATAGCGGCTTGTTATAGCGCACACGGACTGGAGGCTGTGGCTATCGACAGCAGGACTCCGGCTTCGGAACGCCGGGAACTGGTGGAGGATTTCAGACGGGGGAAGGTGAAAGTGCTGGTCAATGTGGATATCTTTTCCGAAGGCTTCGACTGTCCCGATGTGGAGTTCGTGCAGCTGGCACGTCCCACGCTTTCCCTGGCGAAATACCTGCAACAGGTGGGGCGTGGGCTGAGGAGGTCGGCAGACAAGGCGTCCTGTATGCTGATAGACAATGTGGGTCTGTACCGCATCTTCGGTCTGCCCGCCCGGAACCATGACTGGGCGGCGATGTTCGAGGGACGGATGATTGGCAACGCGCTGTCCCGGGCACGGGCGGAAACAGGCAGGCTGTCCGTATCCGGTCCGCTGCCGGAGGAGGAAAGGCAACGGGAGGATGAACTGGAGGTGGTGATAACGCACGACCGGCTGATGGACTTCCTTACAAGCCGGGAAGATTCCGCAACGGAAAAAGGCGGACAGCCCGTTTTGAAAAGTTATTATGACAGACAAAGCGGGCTTTGGGGATTGAGGCGCGGGGAGAGGATGACGGTAAGGCCCCGGTATCCGGAAGTGTTTGATATCTGTGGAGACCGGGCGGCAGTGAGATTCGGGAATAACCGGGCAGGTGTGGTGAATGAGACCGGACAGCTCGGAATACAGCTGGACCGCTGCCGGAAAATGAAGTTCATGAAGGGGGATCTGCTTGCCGTGACAGACTGTGCGGGCAATGAATCTTACATCGACCTGAAGGTAAACAGAACCTATCGGGAGAAACCCGTGGTGTTGTCATTCGGCTGTATGGAATTGCCATACGGCGGTGTGGAGCTGCTGAAGGTGGGAACGTTCTTTTTCAGCCGTACCGGAAAACCGTATGTCTCCATGCGAGGGGTGGATCAGAACGGCATCTACTTTTATGACTTTTATCTGAAGATACCGGATTACCGTGTTCCGAAGGACTGCCAACTGGTGGATCCTGTCTGGACTACCTTGTTTGATGTTTTCGCCTGTGTGCTGGCAGGGGATGAGGAGGAAGTGTATTGGTGCTGTGGCCGTCTGGCGGACCGGAGCATCGTGGTGATGGACGGGAACGGGAATTATTATCATGTGGAGAAAGGGAAGGAAAAGCGGTATATAGCCTGTAACACTCCCCGGCCGGGCGAGGAAGATTTCCATACGGTGATGGAACGTCTGAAGGAAGAAGCCGGGCGGCGTGCCGGGATAGCTCAACGGAAACAATTGCAGGAAGAGGAACAGAAAAGGCTGAAAAGGTTGGAAGAGATCAGGGATGCATTGCCTTTCCGGATGGGGATGAAATGGGGCTTGAAACTGGGGGAACGTATCATTGTGCCTCCCAAATACAGGAAGATTCTGCCTCCTGTGGGCTATTATTGCGCTTACGAGGAAAACGCCTGCCAATGGGGAATAATGGCTCTGGACGGAAAAGTGGTGGTGGAGGCCAGATACCAGAAGGTGGATATAGAATGCAACGGTACGGTGCATCTGACGGTGATTCCGGGTAAGGTGAAGACCATAAAACTCTGAGCGTTTGCCGGAACGGAATGCAAATGGCGCAAATGACACAAATAGGAACGGGGATAAATTTGTGTCATTTGTCATTTGCGTTCTAAGTAGTCACCACTAGGTAATTCGACGCTATGCCTTAAGCGACCGGTTAATGCTGTCAATATAATCCAGAATCTCCTGTCTGCCTGTTTTCTTTTCAGAGGAGGATACGAAATGAGGAGGGAGTTCTTCCCACTGTTCTGTCAGTTTTTTCAGATATTTGTTTACATTATCCTTAACCTTGCCATTGGTCAGCTTGTCGGCTTTGGTGAAGATGATAGAGAAGGGTACTCCATTTTCTCCCAGCCATTCCATAAATTCCAAGTCTATTTTCTGAGGCTCCAGACGGCAGTCTATCAATACAAACAGATTGGTCATTTGCTCGCGTTCCAGGATATAATCCTCGATAATCTGCTGTATCTTTTCTACCTGTTTCTTGCCCCGGGAGGCATATCCGTATCCCGGTAAATCCACCAGATACCATTCTTTATTGATCAGAAAGTGATTGATCAGCAAAGTCTTCCCCGGAGTGGAGGAAGTCATAGCCAGTTTGGGACGTTTGGCCAACATGTTTATCAGACTCGATTTACCTACATTTGAACGGCCGATAAATGCATATTCGGGCAGGTTGTCCTGCGGGCATTTCTCTACTTTTGTGTTACTTACTACAAATTCTGCACTGAGTATTTCCATAATTCTTTGTTTTTATACTTAAACAAGTCAGCCCCATAAAAGTCAGGAAGCCGTTAAACATTAACATTTCATAGCCAAACTGATAGCCGGTGGAGGTGAACACCAGCCGGTCTATGGCATAACATAATAGCGGCGAGGCGATGGCTATGTAAGGAACAAAACGGTCGCGCGGCCGCATTGGGGTGAACAGCCCGAATGCAAACAGCCCCAATAACGGGCCGTAAGTGTACGAGGCGATGGTATAGATAGCGTCGATGACACTCTTGTTGTTTACTGCCTTGAACAGCAGGATGAATCCGATAAAGAGGACTGATATGCAGAAGTGCACGAGCTTCCTCCGTCTTTCCGCTTCCTTGCCGGACAAATGGCTTATGCCCGCTATGTCTATACAGAAGCTGGTGGTGAGGGCGGTCAATGCCGAATCGGCGCTGGAAAAGGCGGCTGCAATGATGCCGATGGTAAAGAATATCAGTACGGCGAATCCCAGATGGCCTTCCGCCGCAAACAAGGGCAGTATCTCATCCCCGGCTGCCGGCAGGGGGATGTTCAGTTGCGAGGCGAACAATAACAGCAGGATTCCGAGTGACAGGAACAGGAAATTGACCGGAACGAATGAGATGCCGTAGCAATACATGTTCTTTTGGGCTTCACGCAGGTTCTTGCACGACAGGTTCTTCTGCATCATATCCTGATCCAGCCCTGTCATGACAATCGTGATGAAGATGCCGCTGAAAAACTGCTTGAAGAAGTTCTGTTTGCTGTGCCAGTCGTCAAAAACAAAGATACGGCTGTGCTCATTTTCCCGGATGGCATGTACCAGTCTCGGAAAATCCAGATCCAGCTGGCCGGAAACCTCATAAAGTATTAATCCCAGCGCCAGCAGCAGGCAGAGTGTCTGCAAGCTGTCCGTCCACACAATCGTGCGTATGCCGCTGCGGCGGGTGTACAGCCAGATCAGTAAGACAATCCCTATCACCGTGGCGGCGAAAGGAATATGAAAGGCGTCGAATACATAATGCTGGAGGATAAGGCATACCAGATAAAGGCGTGCTGCGGCTCCGATGATCTTGGACAGAAGGAAAAGGAGGCTCCCGTCTTATAAGCGTGCCTTCCGATCCGGTCTCCCAGATACGTGTAGATGGAGGTCAGGTTCAACCTGTAATAAAGCGGCAGCAGAACGTGGGCGATGATGAGATAGCCTATGAAGAAGCCGAAACAGGTCTGCATATAGGTCATGTCGATGCCGCGTACCATACCCGGAACGGAAACGAAGGTAACTCCCGAAAGGGAGGCTCCGATCATTCCGAAAGAAACAATATACCAGGGAGAACGGCGGTTGCCGCGAAAGAACGCGTCATTATCGGAATGACGGCCGGTAAGGCGGGCTACAAGCAGCAGTATTCCGAAATAGAGCAGTATGGTCAGCAGAATATAAATTCCGTTCATGTTATTTTTTTGAGTGCAAATGTACTCAAAATCGTTGAAATTGCGTAAGTTTGCATCCATTATAATACAAAATAACTGATGAACCAACAATATCCGTCCATGCTGCTGGAAAAAGCGGTAGGAGAGTTTGCCAAGTTGCCGGGTGTGGGACGCAAGACCGCCATGCGGCTGGTATTGCATCTGCTCAGACAGGATACGGCTGTGGTAGAGGCGTTTGGTAATGCGATGATTACCTTGAAACATGAAGTGAAATATTGTAAAGTGTGCCATAATATATCGGACACGGAAACTTGCCGTATCTGTTCCAATCCGGCGCGGGACGCTTCCACGATCTGTGTGGTGGAGAGTATCCGTGATGTGATGGCGGTGGAAGCCACGCAGCAGTACAGGGGGCTGTACCATGTCCTGGGGGGAGTCATCTCGCCCATGGATGGCATAGGCCCTTCCGATCTGCAGATAGAAAGTCTGGTGGAACGGGTGAAAGGCGGTGAGGTGAAGGAAGTGATCCTTGCCTTGAGCTCGACGATGGAGGGGGACACGACGAATTTCTATATCTCGCGCAAGCTGGACGGCATGGACGTGAAGCTGAGTGTGATAGCGCGTGGTATCTCTATCGGGGATGAGCTGGAATATACGGATGAAGTGACGTTGGGACGTTCCATCATAAATCGTACTTTGTTTACGGGAACGGCATAAACTGGGAAAAACAGAAAGAGATGGAAAAGAAGATAAGACAATTGCTGCGATACTTGCAGATAGAATATGTGGCAGTATGGGTGTTGCCTTTGCTCTTGGTGGCTCTTTATGAAACAGGGGTGATGACCGAGGGGGCTTACGCGGGCGATGTCCGTATGGATTATGTCTTGCAGACGGTAGGGATTTTATTGGCGGTGGGGCTGATTCCTTTATCGCTCCGGCTGTTCAGCCTTTCCTTGGTGAAGAATGTGAAGCAGCGTTCATTGCCGGAAGCCTTGAAAAGTTATCGCCGCTGGAGTGAGATAAGGACGGGGATGCTGGTGGTTCCCGTATTGGTGAACTTGTCATTTTATTATCTGACTCTGAACAACACGGGCGTATTGTGTGCCATGATGGCGCTGATCGCTTCCCTGTTCTGTGTCCCTACCCGCAAGCGGATGCTGGATGAGCTGGATTTGGTAAAAGAGGAGAATGAGGAGCCTGCTTTATGATGAGTGACCGGCATTTTCAAGGGAACGGGATAAGGCTCCGTGCACCGGAGCCGGAAGACTTGGAAGTCATGTTCCGCTTTGAGAACGCTACGGATGTGTGGGAGATGAGCAATACCACAGGCCCGTATTCGCGTTTTCAGTTGAAGCAGTACATAGAGCAGACCCAGAATGATTTGTTTGCCGACCGCCAGTTGCGCCTGATGATAGAAAACGGGAACCGGCAGGTGGTGGGGATTGTGGATCTATGTTCTTTTGATCCTTTGCACAACCGGGCCGAGGTGGGGATTATGGTGGATAAATCCTGTCGCAGGCAGGGGATAGGGCGTAACGCCCTGGCTTTGCTGGAAGAACACTGTTTCCGTTATCTGGGAATTCATCAGTTGTTTGCCTATATCGCTGTGGAAAACCTTCCTTCCCGCAGACTCTTTGCGGCGTGCGGGTACAAAGAGAGTGCGGTATTGAAAGAGTGGGCGCATACGTTTGGCGGTGGCTATACGGATGTGCTGGTTGTTCAGAAGCTGAATCTCAGTTGAGGGAGGGGTATTGGGGATAGCGGGCCCAAATGGCGTATTTGCCTCCCATTTCGTTCAAACTGGTATGCCATAAGTCGCGGAAGTGCTGGTTGAGCAACGTTTCTTTCCCGGCTTTTCCTATAAGCCATGAGTTCTCTTTTATTTCTTTGGCAAGTTGTCCATGATCCCATCCCGCATAACCGGCAAAGAAACGGATCACTCCTTCAATGGGCTTCCCGTCCAGTATATATTGTTGCACGGCATTGAAATCACCATTCAGATAAAGCCCGTTTCCCAGAGGCAGTGCGCCTTCCAGATCTTTTAGCGTATGCAGGAAAAATATTGTCTCCCGGCTCACCGGCCCGCCTTTATACACCGGGACCCGCTGTGCGAATTCCAATTCGGGGATGAGGTCATTGAGCAGAATGTGGTAACGGAAATCTTTATTCATGATAATACCCATACTTCCCTCGTCATTATGCTCGATAAGAAGCACGACTGCTCTTGTAAAGTGGTAGTCGTTCATGAAAGGGGAGGATATAAGGATGCTTCCCTGTTGTGGAAGTACTTTATTTGATTCTACTTGAAAAACATGCATATCCATAGTTGCGTTTCCTTTTATTTACACGACTAATATACATATTATATTTAAAAAATACATGAAGTGCTCTCTTTTTTTTGTATTTTTATTTTTCTTGTATCTTAAATGGCTTATTATCAGAGTTGATGTAAAAAAGTTCAAGAAAATATTCGTAAAATGCTTGCAGATATCGAAATTTTGCGTACCTTTGCAATCGCAATCGAGAGAGATGCAGTATAAGAAAAATGAAATTTGGTGCGTTAGTTCAGTTGGTTAGAATACGGGTCACGGGTTCGAGTCCTGGATTTACGCTCCTCAATATAAAGGTTTGAACCCCTCTTTCATCAATGATGAATTTAAATAACACGTTTGGGGGAATTTGCTTTTGTCATGTTGCAAATTGTTTTGTATAAAATAATAAAGTTCCGACATGGGATATTCCGGCATTTCTTTATTCAAGCAATATCCATTCCGAGGGGAATGGTTCTTTTCAGACAATGGCTTTGAGGAAGGCTCCTTATTCAAAATATCCTGTTCTTCTGTACCGTTTCCAATCCGGAATTTGCGGTAAAATACCAGTTGTGACAGTTATTCCCGATGTCTATCTTTTTCACTACACGATATACGCCAGGCGTAATGGCATTGAGTGACGGATAAAGGCTGATAGGGAAGGGGTAGATTTTATTGGATGGTACCCAATGTAGTTCGAGTGTCCAAACCGTTGCTCCAGGAAGAGACAACCATTTTTCACCCTCCTTCCGAAGTACTAAGTTACGATTGAAATTCTCCGCCCATCCGGTTCACGATTCTTACCGATGTATTTACCGGAACATCGCTTTCTCCGTGTACATCCTAATACCGAAAGTATCCACATGCATAGGTTCGTTAAAATAGGTCGGCACGTCCGTTTTTCCATCATTTATTATTATGGCGGAATAGTTCAGCACTTTTTGCCTGAACTCATCCCTCAACTCCGCAGAATTAACCATCCAATCCATATACAAGGTATCGTTCTCACTAAATCCCCAAGAGTTCAGATTCACCATAACTCGTGCTTTCGCATGATTCGCATGATATTGCATTATTTTATCAAGCAATTTTTGATGTTGTTCTGATGAGATAAGTTCAAACTCTGCATAAGCTATTTTTGTATCTCTGTTAAATGCTTTGTAAATACGATATTTACCTGCACGATTAGGAACTTCAGAAGTATAGAGCTTGATAGTCTGTTCATTCGAGGGGTGTTCAGGCTGCAATATCCAACCTACATCTTCAATAACGGGGTCGGTCGGCAATGTTTCCCATTGTTGCTTGTTATCATTGTAGTAAGCAAGGCTGTAGCCGTTGCCGCATGTATATTCTTGTTGGGAATAATTGGTGACAATCATTTTCACCTCCGTTGTCGATAATGGGTAATAATCATATTCAGTTTTCATGGAAAGCAAAGCTGAACTGATGGCTTCTCCGGTTGGAATATTGCGAAGGCTGTAACACAAAAGATGTTGTGTGCGACGGTTGCTTAGTTTCTGTTGTCGGAATGATTTCAATATCCATTGTGATATCTGTCATTATGTTGAACTTCAATAATGGAGAGTCAACAATTTCTTTCTTGAATGCCGATTGAAAAGACTCAAAAGAATCTTCCGGTATATCTTGGAAGTCAATAGATACTTTGTCTTTGGTTAGTCCAGCTCCAAAACAATGAAAGCGTTGTTGCAAAACGCACTGCCGATTTCTACACAGTTTTCTTGACTGGACTGATGCGTACACCCGATAGTGAAAAGACAGAAAAGACAGAAGAAACATGAAAATATAGTTTTCATCTTGGTTTATTTATCAGTGAAACAAAGTATTTACAAAAATACTCAAAGTGCAATTCATTAACAATTAGAATTACACTTTTATTTTCTACCAAAGAATTATATTCTCAACTCTCTTTGGGGCCTGTTTTTCTCTTTTGGAGTGTGGCCTACAGCCAGCTTTTCCTTAAGCTCTTTAAATTCATCTTGAACCATTCAAGTATAGGCATTCCGTCAATGCACAACCGGAACTTTCCTTTCTTCTGCGGATTCCTCTTTACTGTTGCCGTTGAATATGCCGTTCCGGACTTTTCCCGGTGTTCCCGTGAATGCAGTTTCCCCTGAACCCTACGGGTTGGAAGTAGGCAAGCAGTCTTGTCAGTTCTTCCGTGAATCCCATTTCCCGGCATTGCTCGGCTATCGGCAGCAAGTCTTTTATATCTCCCCGCCCTGACTTGCTTCCACTGTCTCCTGTAACGGAAATATTGAGAAAATACGATTATGTGATTCCGGTTATCAGATAGGGAGGAGGTGTAATATTTGGTCTTTTCTTTATCATAATTGTTTTTTAGACAATAAAATGCTTCTGTCTTTTCGTTTGTATGGTTAATAGAATTATATTTGTACATTATACAATATCTATTAACCATGAAAACTTATTCATTATTAACAGGCATTTTATTGTCTTTTTCGTTATCTATTCAGGCAGGTGATCTGAAATTGTGGTATAAGCAACCTGCCGGAACGTGGGTGGAAGCGCTTCCGGTCGGCAATTCCCGGATGGGAGCGATGGTATATGGCGGAACGGCCCGTGAAGAACTTCAACTAAACGATGAAACCATGTGGGGAGGCAGTCCCTACCGGAATGACAAACCGGAAGCATTGGAAAGTCTGCCTCAAGTGCGTGAACTGATTTTCGCCGGAAAAAACATGGAGGCTCAGAACTTGATTCAAGAAAACTTTTATGCCGGAAAGCATGGTATGCCCTATCAGACAATCGGCAGTTTGATTATAGAAACCCCCGGACATGAAAAGGTTACCGATTATTATCGTGATCTGGATTTGGAACGTGCGGTGGCTACTACCCGTTACAAAGTGGATGGCGTGACTTTTCAACGTGAAGTTTTTGCATCATTTCCTGATAAGGTGGTAGTGGTCCGTTTGACAGCAGACCGGCCGGGAAAACTGAATTTTAAGGTCGGATATGTGTCGCCATTGGAGCATAAAGTCAGCAGGAAAGGAAAGAAATTGGTTCTGACCGGAAGGGGTAGGGATCATGAGGGAGTGAAAGGATTGATTCGTATGGAAACACAGACACAGGCTGATGTGGATGGAGGTAAGGTGAAAATTGATGACCAAAACATTACAGTGGAAGGAGCGGACAGTGTTACTCTGTATGTTTCATCGGGTACGAATTTTATTAATTATCACGATATAAGTGGCAATGAGAGTAAAAAAGCGTCCGGATATCTGTCTCTGGCATTGGGACGCCCTTATAGTCAGGTTTTACAGGAGCATATAGCTCTTTATAAAGAGCAGTTTGACCGTGTAAGATTGGATTTGGGAACCAGTGAGCGGGCTAAGCTGGAAACTGTCAAACGCATCGAACTGTTCAATGAAGGTAAGGATGTTTCTTTGGCGGTGTTGCTTTTTCAGTATGGACGTTATTTGCTTATTTCCTCCTCCCAGCCGGGAGGTCAGCCTGCCAATTTGCAAGGTATATGGAATAATAAACTGGCTGCTCCATGGGATGGAAAATATACCATCAATATTAATACGGAAATGAATTACTGGCCGGCTGAAGTGACCAATCTGAGTGAAACGCACCAGCCCTTGTTCGAAATGGTGAAAGAATTATCAGTTACCGGCAGGGAAACGGCACGGACTATGTATGGATGCAACGGATGGGTGGCTCATCACAATACAGATATATGGCGTGCCACCGGTCCGGTGGATAAGGCGTTTTATGGTACATGGCCCATGGGAGGTGCTTGGTTGACTACCCACTTGTGGCAGCATTATTTATATAGTGGGGATAAGTTGTTTCTTTCCGAAGCCTATCCGGCATTGAAAGGAGCTGCTGATTTTTATCTTGATTATTTGACTGAACATCCTGAATACGGTTGGATGGTGACTGCTCCGTCCATGTCTCCGGAACATGGACCTTCGGGAGAGGATACTAAAAAAGCTTCAACGATTGTGGCAGGTTGTACGATGGATAATCAGATAATTTTCGATGTGCTTAGCAATGCATTGCATGCGTCAAGAATTCTGAAAATGTCCGCTTCTTATCAGGATTCTTTGCGGTCTATGTTAAATCGTCTGGCCCCGATGCAGATCGGGAAATACAATCAGCTACAGGAATGGCTGGAAGACTTGGATAATCCGAATGACAAGCATCGCCATATTTCTCATGTATATGGATTGTTCCCTAGTAATCAGATATCTCCTTACACCCATCCTTTGCTTTTCCAGGCAGCTAAAAACACGTTGTTACAGCGTGGCGACGAAGCTACCGGTTGGTCCATTGGCTGGAAAGTTAATCTGTGGGCCCGTTTGCTGGACGGTAATCATGCGTTCCGGATTATTAATAATATGTTGAAGCTGCTGCCTGGAGATGAAGTGAAAGAGGCTTATCCGCAAGGACGGACTTATCCTAATCTGTTTGATGCTCATCCGCCTTTCCAGATTGACGGCAACTTTGGCTATACTGCCGGTGTGGCTGAAATGTTGTTGCAGAGCCATGACGGAGCTGTACATTTGCTTCCGGCTCTTCCGGATGCCTGGGCCACAGGAAGTGTGCAAGGACTGGTTGCCCGTGGAGGATTTGTGGTGGATATGAACTGGAATGGCGTGCAGCTGGATAAAGCGAAGATTCATTCCCGTTTGGGAGGTAATTTGCGTTTACGTTCGTATGTTCCTTTGCGTGGGGTTGGATTAAAAGAGGCAAAAGGTAAGAATCCGAATGAATATTATATGCAGGCAGAGATCAAAGAGCCTTTGGTTACCAAGGAGATAAACCCGCAATATCCTGCTTTGTATAAGGTGTATGAATATGACTTGATGACAGAACAGGGACAAGATTATATAGTGGAGCGTGGGTTATAATACATGAAGATGCCCAAAGTGATTTGTGCATTATTTCACTTTGGGCACTTTTGTGAATGGAAGTGTCATGGTGTAGTTATCAGATGGCTTCCTTCTTTTCCAATTCTAATGCTCTGGGAAAAATGATATTGTTTTCCAGGTGGATATGTTCATGTAATGCCTCTTCAAATTGTTTCAATTGTTGTAAAACCAAGCGGAAGCTGGCACAAGCATCTTCAGGGGCGGTGAATCCGTTGGTTAATGAAGAGATTTTTTCAAAACGTTCTCCTTCGTGATTATGTTCATCTTCCATCACTTCGATGGGATACAGAATGGTGCCGCAATGGAATTTAGCTACTTTCAAGCCTTCCTCTTTGGCTTGGAACATTTCATAAACATAAGGAAATAATACATTCTCTTCTTTTGATAAATGATTTTCCAAATCAAGAAGCGAGTAGCGGAACAGTGCCTGGACTTGCAGTAACTCTGGATGATTCTTTGAATGCGCTTCGGTTACTTTGGTTAATAATGCTTCTATTTGCGGACCTTTGGCACGGATTCCCCGGTGGTGTATTTTCAATACGTAGTCTATTAATAAATCGATGGGCCATCCGGCAAAGTCAGGAGCATTACTAACCGTATTCTCTTGTAATTCATTTAATTCACGTGCTACTGCTTCGGGATCAATACCACGGTTCCGGCAGGCTTCTGCAAACGGAGTATTGCCATGGCAGCAAAAATCAATATGGTAACGGGAGAATACTTTGGTTGTATCAAAGTTGCCGGCTACAATTTGTCCGACTGTACATGAATGGTAATTTTTCTGTTTCATAATTATTCCGTTTATCCGTTCGTTAATCCCCATTTTCTCATATCACTTTCTACTGTACCGATACCGCTTACTCCAAAGTTTTCGACCAGTACTTTCGTCACGTTGGGCGAGAGGAATGCGGGTAAGGTGGGACCAAGATGAATCTCTTTTATGCCCAAACTGAGTAATGCCAGCAATACGATTACCGCTTTCTGTTCATACCAGGCGATATTGTAAATAATGGGCAGTTCATTGATGTCATGTAGCCCGAATACTTCCTTCAGTTTGAGGGCGATGACTGCCAATGAATAGCTATCGTTACATTGTCCTGCGTCCAAAACACGCGGAATGCCATTAATGTCACCTAACCCTAGTTTGTTATAACGATATTTAGCACATCCCGCAGTCAAAATGACTGTGTCTTTGGGGAGCATCTCGGCAAAAGTGGTGTAGTAATCACGACTGCGCATACGTCCGTCACAACCTGCCATGACGATGAACTTACGGATAGCTCCGCTCTTTACCGCTTCTACGACCTTGTCTGCTAGTTGTAATACCTGATTATGGGCAAAACCACCAACGATTTCTCCATGTTCTATTTCTGTCGGTGCGGCACATTGTTTGGCTGTTTCTATAATTTCAGTATAGTCCTTATGTCCTTTCTCGTCTGCTGTAATATGCTTGCAGCCGGGATATCCGGTAGAATTAGTGGTAAACATGCGTTCTTTATAAGTGGCATTGGGCAGAGGGGGAACGATGCAGTTGGTTGTGAACAGGATAGGACCATTGAACGAGGTAAACTCCTCCCGTTGTTTCCACCAGGCATTTCCATAGTTTCCTGCAAAATGTGTATATTTTTTAAATGCCGGATAGTAATGTGCAGGAAGCATTTCACCGTGAGTATATACGTCCACGCCACTGTCTTTGGTTTGTTCCAACAATTCTTCCAGATCATGCAGGTCATGTCCGCTTATCAGAATACCGGGGCGAGTACCTGTTCCTATATTTACATGGGTAATTTCCGGATTACCATACCTGGAAGTATTTGCCTTGTCGAGCAGAGCCATTGTTCGAACGCCTATTTCACCTGTTTTCAGTGCTAATACAGTCAGTTCATCAGCCGATAAAGATTTTGTTGTAATTTGTGCGATGGTGTTCTGCATGAAACGATGAATACTTTCGTCATTATGTCCTAACCTCATGGCATGTTCCAGATAAGCAGCCATTCCTTTCAGACCATACATAATCAGTTCTTTTAAAGAGCGTAGATCCTCGTTTTGTTCACGTAATACGCCGACTGTTGCGGCTTTTGCATCATATTCATCGTGGCTGCCTTTCCAATTTAATTCATCGGCTTCCGGCAGAGGAATGTCCTTGGCAGAGGCTTGATGCTTAAGGTCATCACGTATTGCTAATCCTTTGTCAATGCGTTTCGTAATGCTTTCGTCATCGAAATTGGCATTGGTAATGGTACAGAATAAGGCGTCTACAATGAAATTGTCCACTTCTTTTTCAACGGGGAGGGAATGCTGGCGCAATTGATCCGCCACAACAGAAATTCCTCGTACTACAAAGAGCAATAAATCCATGGTACGTGCTGTAGTTGCATTTTTTCCACAAACACCTTTTAAGGTGCAACCGAAACCTTTGGCCGTTTCCTGACATTGGAAACAAAACATGTTATTCTCCATATCTTTTTTCATTTTAATGATTTCTATTACTTTTGTGCAAAAGTAGACGGTTTTCGTCTTTTAAGTTGTACCATATGTTACAGCGGATACAAATAACAGTTAAAAGAAAGTAGGATGGAACTGACAGGATTATTGCAGATGGCTCCTTTCCAGGGAATGAAAGAGGAAGAATTGGTTGCTTTCCTATTCGGCCTTCCGAATAGTTTGAAGCACTTTGAACCGGGTGATATCATTGCCCGGCAAGGTGACTTATGTAAAGGGCTGTACATTCTTGCATCGGGAAGTGTACGGGCGGGAATGATAAATGATGAAGGGAAAGAACTGACGGTAGAAGAAATTGGAGCTCCTAACTTGCTGGCTTCGGCTTTTATTTTTGCCACTGAAAATCGTTTTCCCGTTAATGTAGAGGCAATAGGACCTTGTGAGGTTTTTGTAATAGGTAAAGAAAGATTTTTAGAATTTATGCGTTTGCATCCATTGATGATGCAGAATTTTTTGAAGGATATTTCGGACAGGAGTGTCTTTTTAAGCAGGAAATTGAATGAGTTTGCTTTGTTGAATTTAAAGACTCGTTTGTTGAAATATCTAGAAACACATTCTGTTATTCATAATCAGCAGGAGGTGGCGCAGAAGCTGGGAGTTACTCGTCCGTCATTGGCCAGGGCGCTGTCTGAACTGGTGAATGAAGGGAAAATAAAGAAATAAATTGAGATTTCTTTTTTATGGGTAAAGTGGAAAAACGTATCTTGTATCTTTGAGAGTTTTTGTGTGTAACCCATTCTTGTGAAAGTGTTCAAGGTGTTTTGTTATAAATACTTTGACTTTAAAGAAAAGGATCTTTGTCTATAAGGATTGGTTCTTTTGAAATGAGGACCATATTGAAATTTTCTTGATTAAAAAAGAGGGTGAATTCAAGACCCTTTATGTGATTTCTTTTGTCTTGATTCACCCTTTTGGAAATATTGGGTTGGTGTGTATTCAGCATGTTACTTCATCTGGATACTTTTATCTCGTACTTTTCTCAATATTTGTTGTAATTCGAATACTTTTTCGGGATGTTCAGTCGCTAAATTCACCTTTTCACCTGCTTGTTTCATATCATATAACTGGGGAATACCTAAATAACCAGTTTCAATTTTCGGACCCCATGGAATCATTTTAGGACCATCGCTGCCTTCAATAAATTTCCAATCTTTAGTACGCACGGATAGAGTGTGATTGGATGCCTGTTCAATAACCCATGGGCGGTCTGTTTTGTCTTGTCCTAATAGATTTGCTAATCGGTTGTAGCTGTCGGGAGCACTTCCTTTCGGAATACGGGCATCTACCAGAGAAGCTAGTGATGCCAGCCAGTCTATTTGCGAAATAAGCACATCGCTGACTTCCGGCTTGTTGATGGCTTTAGGCCAGTGTACAATTACAGGAACACGAGTCCCCCCTTCAAATGCACTGTATTTTCCACCTCTCAGGTTGCCGGCAGGTTCGTGCCCGTTCAGTAACTCTTCTGCCTTGTCATCATATCCGTCGTCTACTACCGGTCCATTGTCGCTGGAAAGAATAATTAATGTGTTTCTGGGTTAATCCCATTTTATCGAGAGCTTCGAGTAACTGACCTACACTCCAGTCAAATTGTGCGATAGCATCACCGCGCAGTCCCATCTTGTTTTTACCACGGAAACGATTGTGTGGAAAACGGGGAACGTGCACATCATTAGTGGCGAAATACATAAAGAAAGGCTCGTCTTTATGTTGTTTGATAAAATCAACTGCATGTGCGGTAATGGAATCGGCTATATTTTCATCTTTCCATAATGCTTTGCCACCTCCTTTCATATAACCGATTCGGCTGATACCGTTCACGATAGACATATCATGACCGTGACTCGGTTTCAGATTATATAAAAGTTCAGGGTTGTCTTTTCCGGTAGGTTCACCGGGGAAATTTTTTATATAGCTTACTTCTATCGGAGCTGAAGGATCATAATTGGCTACTTGGCCATTCTCGATAAATACACAGGGAACCCGGTCGGCTGTGGCTGCCATGATATAGGAATAGTCAAACCCCAAATCACCTAGAGAAGCAGAGAGAGGAGCATTCCAGTCTTGTTGTGCAGTTTTATCACCTAATCCTAAATGCCATTTGCCAAATGCTCCTGTGGCATAGCCGGAGCTTTTAAACATATCTGCCATAGTATATTGCTCGGGACGTATAATCATTCCTGCATTGCCGGCAGCTACATCTGTTCCGGGTTTACGCCATGCATATTCTCCGGTCAGCATGGAATATCTGGATGGGGTACTGGTAGCGGCGGTAGCGTGTGCGTTGATAAATCGTATCCCTTCGGATGCCAGACGGTTGACATTTGGAGTTTGTACGTTTTTTGCTCCATAACACTCCAAGTCACCATATCCTAAATCATCAGCATAGATGAAGATAACATTGGGCTTGTCTGTATTTTGATTTTTGTTTTCCGCATGAACAGCCAAGCATGAAGTAAGTGCCAATGAAAGCATTCCGTAATGTCTTTTTTTCATAGTAATTATATTGTTTAGTGAGTAATCAATTCTACAAAGATAAAGATATATTTTAAAAACGGGGATTAATTCTACAAAATTGTGGAATGAAATTGTGGTATTTCTACATAATGTGAAAAATGAAATAATGGTTATTTTGTTGATTTTTAGAGTATTGGATGCCGATGTGCCCCATGGCATATTTTTTGTTATGTAAATTAATGTAATACACTAAAAACTAAACTTTAAAATATATAACCATTTGCCTTAACAAAACAAGGCTGAAAAGCCATGTTCCCCCTGAATGGGAAAATCTGTATATAACTCAGTTTTAAGCTTCCCGGTTCGTGACGAATCGGGAAGTTTCTATTATTTCCTTGATGAATCTGGTTTTTCTACAAGACTTTTACTGAAAATAAGTTAATATTAATGGATGATATGCAGTATTCGATCTCTTTCTTACTTTTAAAAGTAGAAAATAGATTAATACATTATAGTTATGAAAAAGTTGAACCTTTTATTATTAGCATTCCTGGCAGTTATGGGAGTCACTTTCCAATCATGTGATGATGATGATGGTTACTCTCTTGGTGATGTGGCAGTGGATTGGGCTACTGTAAATGTGAAAGGTGCCCATGTATATGACTTTACCGGTGACAGATGGGGACAAATCTGGCCTGCAACGACTGATTATTTTTGGTATTCCCCGATAGATGGACAACGGGTTATTCTTTATTTCAATCCTTTGTATGATAATTATCCGGAAGGATATGATTGCTCAGTCAAAGTGTTGAGTATAAAGGAAATTCTAACTAAACCTATAGAGGAGCTGACAGCAGAGAATGAAGAAGAGTTTGGAAATGATCCTGTAGATATATTTGAAGGTAATATGTGGATTAGTGGTGGTTATTTAAATATTATCTTTAATCAGAACATGCCTTCTAAAATGAAACATTTGGTTAGTTTGGTAAAGAACACTACAATTACGCCCGTCCAGGATGGCTATATTCATTTAGAGTATCGTTACAATACGTATGCTGATACTACTGGTTATTGGAGAAACGGTGCGGTATCTTTTAATTTGAAATCTTTGAAAATAACATCGGAAACAAAGGGTATAAAGGTAAAAATAAACTCGGCTAAAAATGGTGAAAAGGAAGTCTCTTTTGATTTAAAAGAAACACCGTCACCAGTAGGCTTGAGTCAAATGGATTTTTCTCAAATGGAAATCAAATAATTAGGGTTTGATTAGAGAGAGTTGTGTGTGGCCCCTTGCATCTTGTTGTGGTAGATGCAGGGGGCTGATTGTATAGTTGATAACGGTTTTTAGTTTGATATTTGTTGTTTATTAGTTGGTTGATGGAAAAAATTGTATGGCTTCTTCGTTTTTTTTCTTATTTCAGTGTTTTTTCAGAATTATCTTGTTTCTTTGTCTTTAAGAACCAAAAGTTGGACTTATGAAAATACTATTAGTAGAAGACGATGCTAATTTGCGTGAAGTGACTCAGCGCTCATTGGAAAAGGAGCGTTATGTGGTGGAAATTGCTGCCGATTACCGTACCGCATTACAAAAGATAGAGGATTATGATTATGACTGCATTTTGCTGGATATTATGTTGCCGGATGGCAGTGGCCTGGATTTGTTGGAAAAGTTGAAAGAAATGCATAAACGGGAAAATGTGATCATTCTTTCAGCCAAAGACTCTATAGAAGACAAAGTGCTAGGATTGGAGCTCGGAGCCGATGATTATCTGCCTAAACCTTTTCATTTGGTGGAACTGAATGCACGTATCAAAAGCGTGATACGCCGTCATCAGCAAGGTGGGGAAAATAGTATCAAATATGGAAATATAGAAATTTTTCCCGATAAATATGGGGTGACCGTAGCTGGAAAGAAGCTTGAACTGAACCGTAAGGAATATGATATTCTGGTTTATTTTATGAACCGTCCCGGCAGATTGGTTAATAAAAGCACACTTGCCGAATCCGTATGGGGCGACCATATAGATCAAGTCGATAATTTTGATTTTATCTATGCCCAAATCAAGAATTTACGAAAGAGATTGAAAGAGGCTGGAGCTACTCCTGAACTGAAGGCTGTTTATGGTTTTGGATATAAAATGGTAGTGGAATAAATGAAACTGATTTATTATATCATTATCCGTATATCGTTGGTGTTGTCGGTTTTATTGACCGGCTGGGCCATCCTTTTCTATTTTGCTGTAATGGATGAGGTGAATGATGAAGTGGATGACTCATTGGAGGATTATTCGGAAATTATCATCATACGTGCATTGGCGGGAGAGGAGCTTCCTTCTAAAAATACAGCTTCCAACAATCAGTATTTCCTGCGTGAAGTGACGAAGGAATATGCAGGATCTTGTGATGATATCATTTATAAAGATTCTATGGTTTATATTCCTGAAAAAGATGAAACTGAACCTGCACGAATCCTTACGACCATTTTTAAGGATGATGGCGAAAAGTTTTTTGAATTGACGGTAGCGACTCCTTCTATAGAAAAAGAAGATTTGAAAGATGCTATGGCAGGTTGGATTATTTTTCTTTATATCGCTTTATTATTGACTATAATTGTTATTAATGTGTGGGTGTTTTATCGGAATATGCGTCCTCTTTATGTATTGCTTCATTGGTTGGATAAATATCGTATCGGTAAGGTAAACGAGCCTTTACAAAATAATACCCGGGTTTCAGAATTCAGAAAATTAAATGAAGCGGCTGTTCGTTATGCAGAGCGCAGTGAGCAGATGTTCGAACAGCAAAAACAATTTATTGGTAATGCATCTCATGAGATGCAGACACCACTGGCTATTTGTCGTAATCGGTTGGAGATGCTGATGGAGGATGAAAATCTTTCAGAAAGCCAATTGGAGGAGTTGATGAAAACCCACCAGACTTTGGAACATATAACGAAGTTGAACAAGTCTTTGTTATTGCTTTCGAAGATAGAGAACGGTCAATTTACGGATACTGTCCAAGTAGAAGTGAATAAATTATTGAGGCAATATCTGGAGGACTATAAAGAAGTGTATCAATATCGTGAGATCATAACAAGCATAGAGGAAGAAGGTGTTTTCTATCTTACGATAAATGAAACATTGGCAGTGGTGTTGCTTACCAATTTGTTGAAAAATGCTTTTGTACACAATATGGACGGTGGACACATCCGGATTGTCATTACTCCCCACAGTGTGATGTTCTGCAATACAGGGGCGGCACAACCGCTGGATGCCCGGCGTATTTTTGAGCGTTTTTATCAAGGAAAGAAAAAAGAAGGCTCTACCGGTCTAGGTTTGGCAATAGCAGATACGATATGTAAAATGCAGGCTCTCAGGCTTTGCTATGAATATAAGAGCGGGGAGCATTGTTTTACACTTTACGCATCCACTCATAATCAATGAAAAAAAATCGTGTTTTTTTCAGAATTTCAAATTCTTTTCAGAATCTCCCTGCATATTTGCATCAGAAAACAGAATGTAGAACCAAATAAAAAAAATGACGATTATGAAAAAGGTATTATTATTGTTAGTGTGCTTATTTACGTTGCAAACAGTGGTATGGGCGGATGATGACAAACCTATTCAAGTAAACCAATTGCCTCAGACTGCACAGACTTTTATCAAAACTCATTTCCCCAATAATAAGGTGGCGATGGCTAAAATGGAAACAGACTGGTTTGATAAAAGCTATGATGTGATTTTTACTAATGGAGACAAACTGGAATTCGATAAAGAAAGGTGTTTGGACAGAAGTGAATTGCAAATACAGCGCTGTACCTGTCGCTGTGGTTCCTGAAGCAATAAAAGAAGTACGTTGCTACGAATTACCCCGATGCCAAGATGCTCAAGATCGAGAGGGACAAGCATGACTATGAAGTGAAACTTTCTAATGGTTGGGAGATAAAGTTTGATATGCAGTTCAATGTGATTGATATTGACAATTAATTGTTAGTTATAGATTGAAGTATGGTTTATGTATGATAAACTGAAGCTTTGCAGGCCGTTTCTTGTTCCATGAAGAAACGGCCTGTCTTTTCATTGATTTTAATAGCATAGTAATTTTGCCGACACGATCTTGTAACAGATAACATGGATATTTGCATAGTTTTAATAATAAAGATATGCATCTGAGAACGTATTATCCTACAGTGGTTTTATCGGATATCCATCTGGGAACCTCTCATTCCAAAACAATAGAGGTCAGTAACTTTCTGAAATCTGTCAATTGTGACCGTCTGATATTGAACGGAGACATTATAGATGGTTGGCATTTGCGTAAGGCAGGTACTAAGAGGTGGCAAGCAAAACATACTGATTTCTTTAAGGTTATCATGAAGATGATGGAGAACTTCGGTACTGAAGTAATTTATGTGCGTGGCAACCACGATGATTTCCTGGACAGCTTGGTCCCTATGACATTCTATAACGTAAAAATCGTCAAAGAATACATCCTTGAAACACATGGAAAGCGTTATTATGTGACACATGGCGATATATTCGACTGGGTTACCACACAGATGAAATGGTTAGCCCGGTTGGGTGATGCAGGTTATACATTCCTCTTATGGGCGAACCGCTTTTATAACCAATATCGTACCCAACGGGGGAAACCGTATTATTCTCTGTCACAGGCCGTCAAACAAAAAGTAAAGTCGGCTGTTTCCTATATATCGGACTTTGAGAAAGTGTTGGTGGAGTTTGCACGTGTACGTAAATGTGACGGAGTGATTTGTGGTCATATCCATCATCCGGCTAATACCTATTATGATGGTATTCATTATCTGAATTCGGGCGATTGGGTAGAAAGCCTTTCGGCACTGACTGAGGATGCGGACGGGAATTGGAATATCATGGAATACCATCATGTACTAGCTGATGAGAATGAAGATAATAAAGAGTTTACCCTAATACATACAGCCTCATGAAATTTTTATTTATAGTACAGGGTGAGGGGAGAGGACATCTTACTCAAGCCATTACGTTGGAGGAAATATTGCGCCGGAACGGTCACGAAGTAGTGGAAGTACTGGTAGGTAAAAGTAGTTCGCGCCGCTTGCCGGGATTTTTCAATCGTAACATCCATGCTCCTGTAAAACGTTTTGTCAGTCCTAATTTTCTGCCTACACCAGCCAACAAACGGGTGAGTTTGATGCGGAGCGTAGCGTATAATCTAGTGAAACTTCCTGTGTATATCAATAGCATTAACTACATTCGTCAGCGTATCGAGGCCAGTGGTGCGGACAGGGTTATCAATTTCTATGAATTGCTGACCGGACTGACTTATTTCCTGTTCCGTCCCTCTGTTCCGCAAATCTGCATAGGACATCAATATCTGTTCTTGCATAAAAGTTTTGAATTTCCGAAGGCTGATAAAGTAAGCTTGGCTCTTTTGAAGTTTTTTACCGTACTGACCAGCTTGGGGGCGAAGGAACGTTTGGCTCTTTCTTTTCGTTACATGAAGGATGATCCTCAGAATAATATCCGTGTGATTCCTCCCTTGTTGCGTAAGGAAGTGACTTTACATGAACCTTATTCCGGTGACTATATACATGGCTATATGGTTAATGCGGGTTTCAGTGAAAATGTAATGAAATGGCATAGGCAACATCCTAGGATACCGCTTCGTTTCTTTTGGGACAAGTGGGAGGAGGAACCGGTGAAGAGAGTGGATAATACATTGAGCTTTTATCAACTGGATGATGTGGAATTTTTGAGGCAGATGGCGGGATGCAAGGCTTATGCCAGTACTGCCGGATTTGAATCGGTGTGCGAGGCCATGTATTTAGGCAAGCCTATTCTGATGGTTCCTGCCCATATAGAACAGGACTGTAATGCATATGATGCCAAAAAAAAGCGGTGCGGGTATCATTTCCTCAGATTTTAATTTGCAACAGTTGCTGGAATTTGCGAAGATTACCACCCCAATCGTGATTTTGTGTATTGGGTACGTGGAGCTGAATATACTTTGTTGAATTTGTTAGAGAGTGATTCTTCCAATTATCAACAAGTTTTATTCAACGAGATGTATTTGGTGGAAGAGTTTATTTGAGTTTCGTATAAAAAATCTAGTCATGGTTGTGTGCGCCAGAAAGAAATGAAAGTTGAATAAACTTTCATTTTAATACTGTTTGTATTGTACGACTTCAAAAATATTCGGTTTATCCTGATAAATTGTTGGAAATTAATAGTTGAAGTTCCAAAATTTGCTATATATTTGTAATCGTTAACAACTAACAAACAGAAATACCATGATGAACAAAATGTGCATGGCAGCTGTTATAGCTGCTTCTTTGTATGCAGGGACTACTTTTGCCCAACCTGCCGCCGTAAAGAAAATCATTGAAACGGGCCAAACAGATAACCGGGTGATGCATCAGTTGGATATTCTCACCAATCGTTTTGGGGGAAGAGTTATAGGCTCGGATGCGTATGAGAATGCAGCCGAGTGGATGATGCGTGAATATAAACGATGGGGTATTGATGTACGCTTGGAAGAAGCTGGAGAACTGCCGGTAGGTTTTAACCGTGGTCCATGGTTCGGACGTTTAATCGGGGGAGATCAGGCAATGGATCTGCATTTTGTCACTCCATCCTACACTTCAGGTACTAAAGGTCTGCAACGCGGGCATGTTTTGATAGAGCCCCGTACTCAAGAAGAGCTGGACCGCATGAAACATCAGTTGAAAGGCGCTTGGGTGTTGATCTCAGGTGAAAATGTAGGTTGGCCTGTTGACCGTTCTGCTAAAGGAGATTCGTTGAGAGCTGCTATCAAAGCTGAAAATATAGAAATAGAAAAGCAGAATGCTGCCTTGATGGAAGAGAATTGGAGCAAAGGAACCAAACATGCCATGAAGCCTTTGCGTGAAATGCCGGGACTATTTTATAAAGAGATGTGTGAGGCAGGAGCACTTGGCTTTATTCAGTCGGCACCTGTACCTTTACGTGCTTTGTATGATCGTGCTTTATTGAATGATCCCCATACTACGTTTGATAATTTGCCCGAAGTCTGTGATATCAAGTTGGATGAACATCAATACAAGATTATTAAACAGATGGTGAAAGAACGACGGAACTTTTGGCTGGAATTTGATATTCGTAATCATTTCAAACTAGGTCCTGTGAAATATCATAATGTCGTAGCATCCATTAAGGGCACTAAATATCCGGATGAATATGTTATTATAAGCGGACATCTTGATTCTTATGATGTGGCAACCGGTGGTATAGACTGCGGCACAGGCATTGGTCCTATGATGGAGGCTGCCCGTATGATTGCACTTTCCGGTGCAAAACCTAAACGTACTATACTGTTTGTGGCTTTTGCTGGAGAGGAATTTGGATTATTGGGTGCAAAAGCATATGTCAAGACTCATGCAAAAGAATTGGGAAAGATTGCCAATCTGTTCAACCGGGACGGAGGGCCGACTCCACCGGTGGGAATCTCCGTTCCTCAGGCTATGTATGATGATTTTGTGGAAGTGTGCAAGCCTGTGAAAGAGATCCGTGCGGATTATCCGTTTGAGGTAAAGGTTGCGAAACCCTTTAAACGTCCTACTCAAAGCGGCGGTACGGATGCCAGTGTTTTTGCAGTGGAAGGAGTGCCTACTTTTGGTTTCAATACACAAGACATAAAAGGATATAATTTCTCTTATGGGGAAATATGGCATACGGAACGTGATCTTTATACGAAGAATATACCAGAATACCAAGAGCATGCAGCTACGGTAACAGCAGTGGTTGCTTTGGGAATTGCTAATTTAAGTAAACAGTTATCTCGTGAAGGAATGCACAAAAAGTAGCGGAAATGTTCTTTTTTTCTTCTTTTGGTGGAATAATGTCGTATTGATGTGTAAAAAATGTTAGCTTAAGTTCAATCTACTGAGATAATCTTTACCTTTGCTGCGCATATAAAGCAAAAGGTAGGTAAACAAAAAGCCTGCGATATTTGTTAATATAGAAAAGGTAAATTATCAAATAAAAGTAAATAGAAGCTTATGTCACAGATTATTGGACATATTTCACAAGTTATCGGACCGGTAGTCGATGTGTATTTTGAGGGCAAAGGCATCGACACCGATCTGCTTCTTCCAAGCATTCATGATGCATTGACTATCAAACGCAATGACGGCAGAATTCTAGTCGTGGAAGTTCAACAACACATTGGTGAAGACACAGTGCGTACTGTAGCTATGGATAGTACGGACGGTTTGCAACGTGGTATGGAAGTAATTCCGACAGGACATCCTATTACTATGCCGGTTGGTAATCAGATTAAAGGCCGGTTGATGAACGTAGTAGGTGAAGCTGTGGACGGTATGCGCCCGTTGAGTAAGGAAGGGGCGTTTCCCATTCACCGTGAGCCCCCTAAGTTTGATGAATTGTCTACTGTGCAGGAAGTGCTCTTCACAGGTATCAAGGTTATTGATTTGCTGGAACCTTATTCAAAGGGTGGTAAAATCGGATTGTTTGGGGGGGCCGGTGTAGGCAAGACTGTGCTTATTATGGAGCTGATTAACAACATTGCCAAGAAACATAACGGCTTTTCTGTTTTTGCCGGAGTCGGTGAACGTACACGTGAAGGCAACGACCTGTTGCGTGAAATGATTGAATCTGGTGTAATCCGCTACGGAGAAGAATTTAAGAAAAGCATGGAAGAAGGTCATTGGGATCTTTCCAAAGTAGATTATAATGAAGTTGAAAAGTCACAGGCCACATTGGTGTACGGACAGATGAACGAGCCTCCCGGCGCGCGTTCTTCCATTGCCCTTTCGGGGCTGACCGTTGCCGAATCTTTCCGTGACCGCAAACGGTGACAGCAACGGACCACGTGACATTTTGTTCTTTATCGACAATATATTCCGTTTCACTCAGGCAGGTTCCGAGGTTTCGGCTTTGTTGGGCCGTATGCCGTCAGCCGTGGGGTACCAACCGACACTGGCTACGGAAATGGGACAGATGCAGGAACGTATCACTTCTACCAAGAATGGTTCTATCACCTCGGTACAGGCTGTGTATGTACCTGCTGATGACTTGACAGACCCTGCGCCCGCTACTACATTTACTCACTTGGATGCAACAACCGTATTGAGCCGTAAAATTACCGAACTGGGTATTTATCCGGCTGTAGATCCGTTGGAATCAACCTCACGTATTCTTGATCCGCTGATTGTAGGGCAGGAGCACTATGATGTGGCTCAGCGTGTGAAGCAGATATTGCAGCGCAACAAGGAGTTGCAAGATATCATTTCTATTTTGGGTATGGACGAATTGAGTGATGAAGATCGTCAGACTGTAAACCGTGCGCGTCGGGTGCAGCGGTTCCTTTCACAACCGTTTGCCGTAGCCGAACAGTTTACAGGTGTGCCGGGTGTCATGGTTTCTATCGAAGATACGATAAAAGGATTCAAGATGATTTTGGACGGTGAGGTGGATTACTTGCCGGAACAGGCATTCCTGAATGTAGGAACGATAGAGGAAGCAATAGAAAAGGGAAAGAAGTTGCTGGATGCTGCCAGCCATAAGAAATAAAAGTAAGTATGGAACATCATGAAGATCTTCATTTGATAGTGGTTTCTCCGGAAAGTACTTTGTTTGACGGCAAAGTGGAAATAGTGACACTACCGGGGGAATTAGGCTCTTTTTCTGTCCTGTATGATCATGCTCCGCTGATATCATCACTGATAAAAGGCGAGATAAAATACACGGAGGACGAATTGGAGAAATCAATTGGAATATCGAGTGGGTTCGTTGAGGTGAGGGACAATATAGTTTCGGCCTGTGTGGAAATCTAATACATAATTATGTTTTTGTTAGCCGTAAAGAGAAAATTTATCATATCGTTGACCATATTAATGGTTGTATTGAGTTGGGGAGGAGCCTTGGTATTTCACACCTTGTTGCCTAGGTATTATTTTGCCTGGTATCCCTCCATACCGATATTTTTTTATCTTTTCGGCCTCTTTTACATATTTATGTTCGGATGCTGTTATCGGGTAAGTCCGCAAAAAATGGTGGCGGTTTACTTGGTGGCGAAAGTGACGAAGATGATGTTGAGCATCTTGATTATGTCCGTCTATGCAGTGGCGGTGGCACATCAAGTACTGTCATTTATAGGAACTTACATGGTATTCTATATTATCTTTCTGATTTTTGAAACCCGCTTCTTTTTTCATTTTGAGATAAAACATAAAAGTAATAGGTACAAGTATAAGTAATATGAGAAGTTTACGATATATAGGAACGGTTTTAATGTTGCTGATCGCTTTTCTGCAAGGAGCCAATGCCCGGGAAGAGTCGGAAACTGACTATAAAGAGCAGCAGGTAGACGTAAATGAAATCGTTTTCGGACATATAGGTGATTCGTATGAATGGCATATCACTGACATAGGAGATACACCTATAGCTATACCACTGCCGGTAATCGTAAAAAGCAGTACAGGATGGCACGTTTTTCTTTCTTCTAGGTTTGAGGAAGGAAACGGAGAGTATGAAGGACTGTACATTGCTAAAGACGGTGAATATAAAGGTAAGATAGTGGAAAAGGATGCTAGCGGTAACGAAGTAAAACCTTTGGATATCTCTATTACAAAGAATGTTACCGGGTTGTTTGTCAATAGTGCCATTCTGGTGATTCTAGTGTTGAGTTGTGCCCGTTGGTACAAAAAACATCCAGTAGAAAAGGAAGCTCCTAAAGGAATGGTGGGCATGATGGAAGCTTGTATCCTGGCAATCAATGATGATGTGATAAAGGGTTGTATCGGTAAGGATTATAAGCGTTATGCACCTTATCTGCTGACGGCTTTCTTCTTTATCCTGATCAATAATCTGATGGGATTGATTCCTTTCTTCCCCGGCGGTGCGAATATTACAGGTAATATTGCCGTTACCTTTGTGCTGGCTATCTGTACGTTCCTGGCTGTGAATCTATGGGGGAACAAGGAATATTGGAAAGAGATTCTATGGCCTGATGTTCCTTGGTGGTTGAAGGCTCCGTTCCCGATGATGCCGATTATTGAGATTTTCGGAATCTTTACGAAGCCATTTGCATTGATGATCCGTTTGTTTGCCAATATGATGGCCGGTCATGCTGCTATTCTCAGTTTGATATCCATCATTTTTATTACGGCGAATATGGGACCTCTGATCAATGGTTCCATGGGATTTGTTGCTGTGGCATTCGGAATCTTTATGACTGCGCTGGAATTATTGGTCGCATTTATTCAAGCATACGTATTTACCATGTTGTCCGCGGTCTTTATCGGGTTGTCCCGTACAGAAGAGATGCGTGAAGAAAAAGAAATGAAATAAATTAAATAATTAATTCAAAAAACAAACTATTATGTTACTAGCAGTTTTATTACAGTCCGCTGCTGCGGCAGGTTTAGGGAAATTAGGTGCTGCACTTGGAGCAGCTATTGCAGTAATCGGTGCAGGTATCGGTATCGGTAAAATCGGTGGTTCTGCCATGGAGGCAATTGCCCGTCAGCCGGAGGCGGCAGGAGATATCCGTATGAATATGATTATTATCGCCGCGCTGGTAGAAGGTGTGGCCCTGATCGCCATTATTGTTTGTTTATTAACTTTGTTCTTATAATTAATTTAGCATGTCATTATTAACACCTGATAGCGGTCTGTTATTCTGGATGGTCATCGTTTTCGGTATCGTTTTTGTCATTCTGGCAAAATACGGTTTCCCGGTGATCACCAGAATGGTGGATGAGCGAAAACAATATATAGACAAGTCACTGCTTGCTGCACGTGAAGCCAATGAGCAATTGGCTAATATTAAAGCAGACAGTGAAATGATATTGGCTAAGGCTCACGAGGAGCAGGCGCGCATCCTGAATGAAGCGGTCGCAACCCGCGAACGTATTCTGAAGGAAGCCAAAACACAGGCTCAGGTTGAAGGACAGAAACTGCTGGATGAAGCGAAAAAGCAGATTCAGGCAGAAAAAGACAGCGCTATCAGCGACATCCGCCGCCAAGTAGCTGTACTGTCTGTCGACATTGCTGAGAAGGTTTTGCGCAAGAACCTCGATGATGAGAAAGAACAAATGGAAATGATTGACCGTTTGCTGGATGAATTAACTGTTTCTAAAGACTGATTGTTATGTATATAGGAGTCATTTCAATGCGTTATGCTAAGGCTTTGCTGGCCTATGCCGACGAAAAGGGGACAGAGGATACTGTTTATGAGGAAGCCGGAATATTGGCAGATAGTTTCTCGAGAATCCCCGAACTTCGACAGGCATTGGATAATCCTGTATTGCCTGCTGAAACAAAGTTGAAACTGATTTGCGAAGCCGCCGGAGGAGGTAAGGTGAGCGAAGAATTGAAACGCTTTGTGGAATTGGTACTGGAGGAAAGAAGAGAGAAATTCTTGCAGTTTATGATTATGTCATACATTGACCTTTATCGGAAACAGAAGAATATCAGCGTCGGTAAAATCACGACTGTTTGTCCGGTAGCGGAAGAGGTAGTCAGCCGCATACGGGCATTGGTCGTAGAGAAAACTCATGGAACTGTAGAGTTCAAAACCAAAATAGATCCGAAACTGGAAGGTGGTTTTATCTTTGAAATCGGAACTTACAGATTGGATGCGAGCGTAGCTAACCAGATAAAACGGGTAAAGCAACAGTTTATAGCTAAAAATAGAAGAATAGTATAAAATTAAAAATTATAAGTTAGAAAGTAAAAGTATATCAGTTTGTATCTTTTGGTTTTTAATTTAAGGTTAATACCTGGTCGGACTTTAATTTTTAATTTTCAATTTTTAATGTAAAAAGATTATGTCTGAAAATATAAAACCCAGCGAAGTATCCGAAGTTTTACTTCAGCAGCTGAAAGGCATCGACACCCACCTGCAATTTGACGAGGTGGGGAATGTGCTGCAAGTGAGCGATGGCGTAGCACGTATTTACGGTCTGCGCAACGCGGAAGCCAATGAGTTGCTGGAGTTTGAAAACGGTATCATGGCTATCGTGATGAACCTGGAGGAGGACAATGTAGGTGCGGTATTGCTAGGTCCTACTGATCAGATTAAGGAAGGAATGGTGGTGAAACGTACCAAACGCATTGCTTCTATTAATGTGGGCGAAGGTATGTTAGGGCGTGTCATCGATCCGTTAGGCGTACCATTGGATGGCCGCGGACAGATTGGCGGGGAACTGTGCGAAATGCCTTTGGAGCGTAAAGCTCCCGGAGTGATCTTCCGTCAGCCTGTGAACCAGCCTTTGCAGACAGGGCTGAAGTCTGTGGATGCCATGATTCCTATCGGGCGTGGACAACGTGAGTTGATTATCGGGGACCGTCAGACCGGAAAAACCTCTATCGCTATAGATACGATTTTGAATCAGAAATCCAACTATGAAGCGGGAAAACCTGTATATTGCATTTATGTAGCTATTGGTCAGAAGGGTTCCACTGTAGCCAGTCTGGTGAATACGCTGCGTGAACGCGGTGCGATGGATTATACCATAGTGGTAGCTGCCACTGCTGCCGATCCGGCTGCATTGCAGTATTTTGCTCCGTTTGCCGGAGCGGCTATCGGAGAGTATTTCCGTGACACCGGCCGGGATGCCTTGGTAGTGTATGATGACTTGTCAAAGCAAGCCGTAGCCTATCGTGAAGTATCCTTGATTCTGCGTCGTCCCTCCGGTCGTGAGGCATATCCCGGTGATATCTTCTATCTGCATTCACGATTGTTGGAGCGTGCGGCGAAGATTATCAACCAGCAGGAAGTGGCCGAACAGATGAATGACCTTCCACCCAGTTTGAAAGGCAAGGTAAAGGCAGGTGGTTCACTGACTGCATTGCCTATTATCGAAACACAGGCAGGTGATGTTTCCGCGTATATTCCAACCAATGTCATTTCCATTACAGACGGTCAGATATTCCTTGAAACCGATTTGTTCAACCAGGGTTTCCGTCCGGCTATCAATGTGGGTATTTCCGTATCCCGTGTGGGAGGTAGTGCCCAGATCAAGAGCATGAAGAAGGTGGCAGGTACATTGAAGATCGATCAGGCACAATATCGCGAACTGGAGGCTTTCTCCAAGTTCAGCAGTGATATGGATCCTGTAACGGCAATGGCTATCGACCGGGGACGTAAGAACAACCAGTTGCTGATACAGCCGCAGTACAGTCCGATGCCTGTCGGAGAACAAATAGCAATCCTTTATTGTGGTACACATAGTTTGCTGCGTGATGTACCCTTGCATAAGGTGCAGGATTTCCAGAAATCATTCCTGGAGATGATGCGTGCCGACCATCAGAAAGATGTGCTTGATGTATTGTCAAGCGGTGTGATAAATGATGATGTAACTGCAATTATAGAGAAAGTAGCAGCTGATACGGCTCAACCATTTAAAGTGAACGAATAGTCATGGCATCACTGAAAGAAGTAAAAGGAAGAATAGCCTCAGTAAATAATACGCGGAAAATTACTTCGGCTATGAAGATGGTAGCCTCTGCCAAGTTGCATAAGGCGCAGGCTGCCATAGAAAACATGCTTCCTTACGAACGAAGGCTGAATCACATCCTGACCAATTTTCTGAGTGCGGATAGTGAGGTGGAGTCTCCTTTCATTGTGAAACGTGAAGTGAAGCGTGTGGCTATCGTCGTGTTTGCCTCCAATACCAGTCTGTGTGGCGGGTTCAATGCAAATATCATCAGGCATCTGACGGTTATTCTGGATGAATACAAGTCTCTGGGTATGGAGAACGTGCTTTTATACCCGGTAGGCCGAAAGGTAGCGGAAGGTGTGAAGAAATTGGGATTCAAGGCCGAAGGCGATTTCCAGCATATGGCGGATAAACCTTCCTATCAGGAAGCTGCCGCCTTGGCAGAGGACTTGATGAGGCGCTTTCTGCATCGTGACATAGACAAGGTGGAGTTGCTGTACAACCATTTCCGTTCTACAGCAGTACAGGTCCTGACGCGTGAAACCTATCTTCCGATAGACTTGACACAAGAGAAGAAAGAGGAGGACAAAGGCAGGATACCCGATTATATTGTGGAACCGTCTGTAGATGTGGTGATGGGGGAATTGCTCCCGAAGGTACTCCGTATGAAGATGTTCACGGTATTACTGGATTCGAATGCTTCCGAACATGCCGCCCGTACTATGGCTATGCAGATTGCTACAGACAATGCGAATGATTTGTTGCAGGATCTGACGGTGATGTACAATAAGAGCCGCCAACAGGCAATTACCAATGAGCTGTTGGATATAGTAGGCGGTTCAATGGCCTGATTTTTTTCTTGGGGCAAGATACGCAGCATCTTGCCCCAAGAATTTGAATATCATGCAACAAGTTTATCGGAATCTTTCTATAAGTGTCATCCCTTCCATCGAAGGCGGGTTAAATAATCATAGTGCTCCCCCTCTTTGATAAGCTCCGCCTCGAATCCATTCCCGGCAGCATACAGGCTGAGTGTCTGAAAATCGACATAAAGCCAGTCGAAAGAATCTCCTTTTATATTTTTGTATTGCATCCGGAAGTCTATTTCGCCATAATAATCTCCTGCCAGATCAATCAGGAAACTCCCGTCCTCATCTTCAAAAAGATAACGGAGATCACTGGAATCCATCAAGATACATCCCCCGGGGCGAAGCAGTTGTTTCATCTTTTGAAAGAAAGCTGCCATATTTTCCAACTTCCCGATAATGCCCGATCCGTTCATCAGCATGAGGATTGTATCGAATGTTTCTAGAAAATGCGGATCGAAAAGATTCATCTGACGGACATTCCTTACCCCTCTTTTTTCCATTACTTCTACAGAACGGGGGGAAATGTCGATGGCGCATACCTCTTTTCCCATCTCTTGCAAGGCCAGTGCATGGCAGCCGCTTCCGGCTCCTACGTCCAGAATATTTCCTTCGGCCATTTGTAAGGCAATCTGTTCCAGTTCCGGCATTTCGTCATAAGGGCGGAATAATTGATTCACGGGTATTTCGTCTTCCTCGAACTGTGAGGAAAATACACGTAACTTATCTGCTTTGTTGTGGTTGAAATAATCGGCGATGGCAGTTCCCATCGGGTCTTTATCGGAGGAAAGCAAGTTTGTTTTCATTTGGAATCATTGTTTGTTGTTGAAGTTGCAAAGGTAGGCAATTTAGTGGAGAAAATACTACATGCTTGTGTAAGATATAAACCTTGTCACTGTAACTTATCCAATCTATCATGAAAAAACAGCAATTCTGCAAAAAGAAAAAATACATTCTAATGAGAAATACATCCTTTTTTCAGATATTTGCATAAGAAACAAGGAGTGGTTGGTGGTTAATGCACCACTAGTTGATCATCATTAGTCGATAATTTTTATGAATACATTGAAACCTCGTATAGCATCTCTGTTACAACAACTGAATGAAAGGGTTTTTGAAAAGGAGCATATTGTGGCTCTGGCTCTGCTTTCGGCTGTGGCAGGGGAAAGCATTTTCCTTTTAGGCCCTCCGGGAGTAGCTAAAAGTATGGTAGGGCGCCGGCTGAAACTGGCATTCCGCAACGCTTCCGCATTTGAATATCTGATGTCACGATTCAGTACGCCGGACGAAATATTCGGTCCTGTCTCCATTTCCAAACTGAAAGACGAAGATACGTATGAGCGTATTGTCGATGGCTATCTGCCTTCTGCCACCATTGCTTTCTTGGACGAGATATGGAAAGCCGGACCGGCCATTCAGAATGCATTGCTCACCATTATCAATGAAAAAATATACCGTAACGGACAGTTTTCCATCCGTGTTCCTCTGAAAGGGCTGATTGCCGCTTCCAATGAACTGCCTGCCCAGGGACAGGGACTGGAGGCCTTGTGGGACCGTTTCCTGCTTCGCTGTCTGGTGGGAGGCATTGAGGATATGGGAGAATTTGACCGGATGATTTCCTCTACGGATGAAACGGAACCGGTGGTGGACGAGCAACTGCAGATCACCGATGAGGAATACATCCGGTGGGAAAAGGAGATGGCTGCCATTAAAATCCATTACTCTATTTTCGAAGTGATTCATGCCTTGAAAGACCGGATAGAGCAATATAACCTCCAGATACAAAATGAGGGGGGTGTGTCGTCTCCTCTGTATGTGTCGGACCGCCGGTGGAAGAAAATGGTGAAGCTGCTGAAAGCTTCCGCTTTCCTGAACGGATCGGACACTATCCGCCTTTCGGACTGTACATTGCTGTCCTATTGCCTTTGGAGTGAGATGGATCAGATGGAGGCGGCAGAGGAGATGGTGAACGCTGCCATTCAGAAAAGTGCCGAAGGCTATCTGCTGAATATAAAAGGGCTGGAACAGGACATTGAAGAACTGAAAGACCGACAATCGTCCGAACACAGTTTGCGTGAAGTGAACGATCCGGGCATACAGGTTATCGATACTTACTATTACCAGGTAGAGGGCGTCCGGATGAAAGAGCGCCTCCTTATTTTTGCAGCCGACTATCAACATCTGGATCAGACCGGTAAATTATTCTACCTGCATAAGGACAAGTACAAAGCCAACTGCTGTATTCTGAAGAAATATGATTCCATACTCCATGCCAAAGTTCCGCGTAATAAGATATATACGCTGAAAAAAGGGCTTCGTTCCATTTATATCAATAATTATGAATATCACTTGATGTGCTATGAGAATTGTCCTCCACCGCCGCCCGAACCCGAGCCGGAGGATTTCGGAGCCAAATATAAATCGGTGGCCGAAGCGTTGGACAGAGTGGAGAAGGATTGGTCCGGGCTGCTGGATGCGGAAACGGAATATTATGAGAAGCATTTGTTTCTCAGCGAAAGGCAGCGGGCTTCCATGCGGAGGATGCTTCGCCACCAGAAGAATACCATAGACCGATATAAGAATGATTTGAACGAAATGGCAGATGCGTACCGAAAAGAGAACCAGGAATATAAGGTTGAGAGATCTGAAGATGATCTATTCTCAGGAACTGAAAGATAGGACATTCAAAGCATACGAGGAGGATGTGAGCAACGGGGTGGTGCGTCAACGCGAACTGGAAGAGAAAGTGTTGATGTACTATCGGCGTACCACACCTTCTTTGCAGGAATATTATTCCCGCTACACTCCGGAGTGGGAGGCTTTCTATTCTTCGGAACATCTGCCGGATATGGCATTCTTGCAATACTTGAAGCAGATGCGCGGTGCTTTCAAAAAGAGGTATGAACTGGCGGAACTGAATATTGACTATTATATCAGTTTGCTGGAGAATGCTTCTCTGCTGAGAGGAGAGGGGGCCCGGACCAAGGAGTTCTTTTTGGATAAATGGCATCAGTTGCTTACCCGCAAAGAGTATGACTATCAGTACATGCATATAAACAGTTTATGTGAAGGTTTTGATTTGTTGATCCGGAAGCAAGGAAAGGAGTCGGGTAACAAACTGTTGGGGTCGCGCATGGAGTGGCTGCTTCATAATTATCCTGATTTGTACCGGAGGATGCTTCCGTATGAAACAGTGATGAAGCGCAATCCGGCTATCCGGCAATTGGCGCGTCTGCTGGGCAAGAAGCACCGGGACCAACAAAAATACGATTCTTTGTCGGGCGTAGATAAAAAGAGGCTGATCAGGCACTCTCCGCATAGTGATATCACAGGGGTGACTTTGGGAAATGATTTGAACAGTTTGCTGCCCGTCGAGTATTGCTATCTGGCGGATGATGCGCTGCGTGCCGTATTTATGGAACGATATGCCGAAAAGAGATTGCAACTGTTCGATTACCAGTCCAAGGAAACGGAACCGGTAAAGGATGACAAGCATAAGGTTTCGGGGCAAGGACCCTATATTATCTGTGTGGATACTTCCGGCTCCATGCAGGGAAACAGAGAGATCTTGTCCAAATCGGCTATTCTGGCTATAGCGCAACTGACGGAGAAAACCCATCGGAAATGTTATGTCATCAATTTCTCGGATGAGGCTGTATCGTTGTTGATTGAAGATTTGGGGCGGGATATGCCCAGGTTGGCGGAGTTTCTGAATAAACGTTTTGACGGTGGAACGGATATAGAGCCGGCTCTTCGGGAAGCTGCGCATATCATCAACGGAAATGATTTCCGTGAATCGGATATCGTATTGATCTCAGATTTCGAGATGCCGCCTTTATCCCGCGATTTAATGGAACAGGTAAAAGTGATTAAGCGGAGGAAGACTTCTTTCTTCGGATTGGTGTTCGGCAACAAGCCTGAGATGGAATACTTGAATCTTTGTGAACGTTATTGGGAAATGTAAGTTACAATTCTGTTACATAAATATGAAATGAATATTACTTGCTTTCTGCGCGTAATAACTTCATCATCAAATTAATGGTTATTCATTTTTAGTATAGGTCATTCCTCTTACATTTGTTATAAAGTAAAAAACAAAAGAATACAATGGGAAGAATGACTTATGTTAAAGCATTGATGTGCCTGTTATTCCCCTCTGCTGCTTTAGTTGCCCGCGCGCAACACCCGGTTGCCGGGGATTTGAAGTGTAAACTGACCGGACGGATGCTTATGGATGGTGGCGTTTATTTAAAGAATGACAACCTGTTTGGTAACGGTACGGAGTTTAATGACTTGCGGTTGGGGGTGAAAGCGACCTATCAGAATTGGAGCATGAAAATGGAGGTGGGGTATGTAGGGAATAAGGTTTCCATAAAGGATGCCTTTGCTGCTTATACTTCGGGCAAGCATATTATTCAGGTGGGACAATTTTATGAACCTTTCACCTTGGACATGCTATGCAGTACGTACGATCTTCGTTTTCACCAGTCACCGGGAATCGTGCTGGCTTTGACCAATGGCAGACGGATGGGAACCTCTTATACCTACAATGGAAAACATTATTATGCTTCCGGCGGCTTCTTTACAGACAGTGACCTGGGTAATGTGAAAAACATTTCACAAGGATATGCCATAGACGGTCGTTTGGTGTATCGTCCTGTAAACGAAGAGGGAAAATTGTTACACATAGGTGCGGCGGTGGTGTATCGTACTCCGGATAGCGCATTGCCGGGAGATGAAGACGAGAATACGTTTATTTATAAATCTCCGGGGGTGAGCACTATTGATAACCGGAATCTTATTTACGCCAAGGTAGATCATGCAAAGTACCAGTTGAAACAAGGGGTGGAATTAATGATTGCTCATCAGAGGTTCTTTTTGCAAGGGGAGTATATACGGACTATGGTGAAGCGTGAACAGAATTTCACAAATTATACAGGACATGGCGGATATGTGCAATGCTCCTGGTTGTTGACAGGCAGGCAATATGGGTATGATGAAGCATTGGCTTGTCCGGGCAGACCTGTGGGGCGGGCATTGGAGCTGTGTGGAAGATTTAATATACTTGATATGAATAATGAGGAAGCCGGTGTGTGGGGAGGGGCTCAAAAGGATTTTTCATTGGGCGTGAATTATTACATGAATAAGCATATAGGGATGAAGCTGGCTTATAGCTGGGTGATGCCGGGAAAGCATATAAAGGAGATTAGTGATAAGAATTTCAGTGTCGTGCAGCTCCGGTTCCAAATGATCTTGTAACGGAAGAAGGGTAGAAACAAATTCGGGCGCAATCACTGCGCCCGAGCCATAAAGCTAGATTTATTTTTTATTTTGCGACGGTCTTGATAGCTTCAATCAATCTGCTGAAATCTTCGGGGAACACATCACCGATGTTTCCGATGCGGAAAGTATCTGCCTGGGAAATCTTTCCCGGATAGATGACGAATCCTTTTTCCTTCAACTGATGATAGAATTCCTTGAAATCGAACTCCTTGTCAGGATAAAGGAAGGAAGTGATGACAGGGGATTGGACTTCATCTTTCAGTAAGGTCTTGAATCCCAGTGACCGCATACCTTCTACCAGTACATCGTGATTACGGCAGTAGCGTGCATGCCGGGCTTCCACACCGCCTTCGGCTGCCAGTTCGTCCATGGCTTGTTTAAAGGCACGCACTACATGTGTAGGCGAGGTGAAGCGCCATTTTCCATGTCCTTTCTCCATCGCATCCCATTGGTCGTAGATGTCCAGAGAAAGACTCTTTGATACTCCTTTACAATATTGTAATTCGGATTTACGTGCAATGATGAAACCAAAGCCGGGAACTCCCTGAATACATTTGTTGGCACTGCTGATCATAAAGTCGATGCCTAATTCCTCTACATCCAACGGCACGCCGCCAAAGCTGCTCATTGCATCCACTATCAGCTTTTTACCATGCATCTTTACCATGTGGGCTATTTCCTTTAACGGGTTCAGGATACCGGTTGTAGTTTCGCAATGTACCACTGCCACATGCGTGATTTCTGCATTGTGTGCCAGATAATCATCCACATACTCCACAGATACTTGTTCTGTTTCATCAAAGGCCAGCATATCATAGTTCATTCCATGATATTCTGCAATGTTTCCCATGCGTTCTCCGTATGCACCGTTGCTCAGAATCAATAATTTGTGTTTGGGCGTAATCACACTTCCCAAGGTCGCCTCTACGCAATAAGTACCGCTTCCCTGCATCAGGATGCTGGTGTACTCATCTGTTTTTCGTGTAGCCAGTTGTACCAATCCTTTACGTATTTCCTCTACGATGTGAACATTGTAGTCTTCATCCCATGTGCACCAGTCGGTCATCATGGCTGTTTTTACGCTTTCAGAAGTGGTTAAAGGGCCGGGGGTTAAAAGTAAGTATGGTCTCATAATCGTTTAATTCATTTTATGGTTAATAATTTCAATAATTTCGGGAAGTTCGGCAATGGTGTTTACTACATAATGCGCACCTGCCATATACATACGTTTTCTGACTGCTGCCATGCGTCTGTTCAACTCTTCTGCAGGCAGTTTTCCGGTTTCCTCTTGGGTGAGTCCCATTTCGTTGCTGCCCAGAATCACACCGACAGTCCATACACCGGCATTCACACCTTCTTTGATATCGGCTATCGTATCCCCGTATTTTATTACGCTTTGAACGGAAGGTATGGCCAGATCAATCATGTTCTGGTAAATCATGTAGGGTTGCGGACGTCCTGCCGGAAGATTGTTGGAAGTCACACAGTTGTCTGTGGTATAGCCATGGGCGGCGGCACCGGGCAGCACAATGTCCATCATGGCAGTAGTATATCCGGTGGTGGAACCTATCTTGATGCCGTCCCTTTTCAGTTTCTCGATTACTTCGATTACACCGGGAATAGGAGTCGTATATTCTTCCAGGGAGGCGAACAAGTGTTTTTCGAATTCTTTGTATATGGATACCACATCTTCCTCAGTCCAGTTGCGGTTATAGTTTTGTTTGAATTGCTCCGTCACACTTGGTAACTTGAATAATTCACGGATATGGTCTATTTTGGTCATACCCATGGGGCCTCGTGCTTCTTCCATTGTCACTGTCAGTCCTTTCTCGGCAAAAGCTTTCAGGAAAGCGGCTACCGGAGCGAAGCATCCATAGTCTACAGCCGTTCCGGCCCAGTCCATAATAACACACTCAATTTTCTTCATCTTCTTGTTTGTTGTTTATTTGGTTATACTTTTATTTTTATGTTATGGGTTACAGATGTTTTCTGCTGTTTCCTTTAAGTTGGTTAACGCCATCGGTGAAACGATGATCTTTTTATTTTTTTCTTCTTTTCTCAGCTGTCTTTCCAATTTATACCGTTGCATCAGATAGATGGCCGAACCGATGAATGCAATGCTGCACACAATGCCTACCCATCCCGAGAACTGGTTATAGAACTCCATCCAATTGATATCCGGGCTGCAAAATTCCTTGAACAGCAGTACACAGACAGTTCCTGTATATCCGATAAAGTCGATGGTGGCAATGAAGAATCCCACATTTCCTTTAATCTTGAAGCAGGCTATGAAGCGCTCGAAGAACAGAGTCTGGAAACTAAGATAAACGATGTACAGGCTCAGACTTTGGAGGAACAGCCAGTAAAGGGTAGGCAGTTGCAATGCATCATAATTAAAAGCCAGATAGCTGATTGTGCCCGCTCCACCAATAACCATAGCCAGAAGCACCTGCAATACTCTGTAGTTGCTGTTTATTAACGACATCATGGCAAAGATTCCCAAAATAATCAGCGTCACCATACCGTCCACTTGTGCGAACAACCAGGAAGAAATAGTGCTGACATCAATGATATTGACCAGAAAATCTTCTTTTATATCACGTAAAATAGTGATAAACAGATTGGCGAAGAACAGCATGATCAGCAAGGGCATATAACTTTTGAACAGTTGTCTGCGTTGCTCTCCGTTCAAGGTGACACGTTCCGAACGGAGGGCGCGGTCTTCATCTGTGGGTTGTGGCAACTTGTTGAGCGACCACCCCATGAGGATAAGGAGCGGGAAGGCTAAACCACCTATCAGGGCGGGCATCCAGAATTCTGTGACACCAAATGTATTGACTACAAACAATCCCATAGATTTAGCCATTCCTGAGCTCACCGCCATACTTACCCCCAGCAAGCTGGCCAATATATCGGTAACTTTGCGTCCTTCTATGAAACTGAAGATGACTCCCCACATGCATCCCAATGCCAGTCCGTTGAAGAATAGGGCAAACACATTAAAGGGTTGGGGGAGTAATCCGAAGAAGACTAAAGCGAGTTCTGCAAGGGCTACGGAGCATACCATGAACTTCAACCGGTCCTCGCGCTTCAATTCTGAAACAATCTTGATGGCAAAGAACTTTGAAATAAGGTAGCCGAAAATCTGCATGATGGTAGTGGCTACTTTATAGTCCATCCCGAAGAAATCCATTCCGTCAAAGGTGGCAGCTGTAAAAGGTTTGCGCAGGGCATATACCAGTGAGTATGACAGTAGTGCCGCCCCTCCTGCCCACAGGATAAACAGGAAACTGGATATCTGTTTGTTTGTTTCGCTTTTTGCTTCCATTATACTAATTGATATTGACTAATTGTTTTGTTTCTTTTCTTTGTAGGAACCTCACTCCTCGTGTCCTTGGATTGCTGTTTCCGGAAGCAAAAGTAGGGGCCTTCCGAGAGAGAAAAAATGAATCTTTATGATTAATATTTTTCATATTCCACCTGTTGTATGATGTAACATTAATGTAATGTATATGTCATTGTATGTTCATATAAAAACTTGTATTTTGCAAGTTCAATAAAGAAGAAGAGAACAATGAATGATTTGATAGAAATATACCGAAGAATAGAATATATCCGTAACAATGGTTTGAAAATGAAGGAGATAGCAGATTATGTAGATATAGCTCCCAGTGTCTTGTCTGCTCTTTATTCCAGCGTTCTGCCCACTTATGTAACCTCATTGAAACAAGGACACTCTGAAGAAGATTCATTAGATTTGGCTTTGGCGCAGGTCAATAATGTGTCAAAAAAACGTCTGTTGGGCAATTTGGCAAGTATCAAAGAGTTGCTTTTCAGTTTGGAACCTGCCCATGGTGAGGCAAAGACCAATCCTTTTATGGAGATGATGACTGCCGAGATGCAACGTTCCGTGCAGGAAGTTTATAATTATAGCGGAAGTTATCTGAGCTATAGTCTTTCTTCTTCGTGCCAATGCCTTAAAGTGGAACCCTATCTGATAGAGGCTTCCGAAGACAATACGTATGTGAAGGTGACTCACATGAGTGCCTATAATACAACGCATCGGGGAGTGGGTTGTTCAATAATCATCAGAACGGGTATATTTTCTTTAACGAGCGTGAGTCACCGCAAATGGCTTTGTTCAGTATTTATCTGCAATTGCCGATGTATGATTTTCCGCCGTTCCTTAAAGGTTTGTATCTTAGTCTGGATTACAACAGGAATCCGATAGCGCGCCGTATCTTGTTTGTAAAGCAAGGAGACAGTACAGACATGGAGGAATTCCTGGAACTGAAAGGGGAGCTGGTTCCACTCGATAAGTTGACAGAATTACAAAAGAAGTATTATGACTATACTTGTCAGGAGGGAGATTGTATCCGTACCTGCATGGTTCCGTCTCCCCAACTGAATGAAAATGATTTGGAGAGGGAAAAAAAGATTTTGTCTTTATGATTCGTACATTGGAAACGGCTTGTAATAACAACATATCGCATCCGTCGCTGTTACATAAGCCTTTTCTCTTCCTTGATCAAGCCTTTTTATACGGATGTATTCTATCTCCCAAGTCTTTGGAGTTATCTCCATAAGCTTTGGAGTTGACTCCCAAGGCTATGGAGATAACTCCAAAGGCTTGCGGAGATAAAACAAACAGGAAGAAAATCTTTAACCCTACGGCGGGAAAGGTTTAGAGATATGGGTAAGAGCTTTTAAGGATGAATCAGATTACAAGGCTACGCATTCCTTACGGAGGAATATCCTTTTGCAGACTTGCTCATCCACTGTAGGGATGGATTTCATTCCATTCCTGCAATGGATGATGTTTTGTCAATGCTTATGATAGAAATGTACTTATATTACCCGATGCGGAAATATAAAGTTTATGCATGGCACGGGTGCAGGCTACATATAACATGCTGCGGTCTATCTCTGTTCTATAGTCTTTATCAGTTACAAATGGAACAATCACTTCGTCAAACTCCAGCCCTTTTGCCATGTGGGCTGTAGTAATGACCACCCCATTGACAAAAGCTACACTTTCTTCTGTCAGCAAACAGATCTTATCAGACAAATGATTGATGGCTGCATACAACTTGTCCGCTTGTTTTACGGTTTTGCATATTATACCCATGGATACATCAGCTCCTTTCAGGAAAGAGGTGATGAGGTTTTCTATCCATTCTATCTCTTTCTTTTCAGTAGGCAGCAAGGCGACTGCCGGTTCCTCTCCATGACGCTCTATAGCTTCCAGTTCCTCGTTCTTGGCAATGCGTTGGGCAAACTCTGTGATTTCATACGTGGAGCGATAACTTTTACAAAGCTTCATCACTTCCGAGCCGACCAGTACACGTTGGATCTGTTCGCAGGTGGTGGAACTGTATGGATTTACTGATTGCTTTGCATCTCCCAATATTGTTTTCCGGCAGGGGAATAATTTAGCCAGAACTTTGTATTGTATCGGAGTATAGTCCTGCATTTCGTCTACCAGCAGATGCTTGATGCCATACATGGTTTTATTATCTTCCAGGGCCAGTTTCAAATAAAGTAATGGAGCTACATCCGCATATTCCAATTTCCGGTTTTTACCCTGCTTGAACATTTCCGGTTTTCCCAGCCAGTCATAAAATCCCTTGTATAAGTCGAGGTCTTTATTGTTGAACATCTTTTTCAGTTCATTACCCAACTGCCGTATCTGTATTTCCCATCGGCTCTTGGTGATAGGTGAAAGTCAGTTCGCGGGCAATTTCTTCTGCCATTGGTTGGAAACGGCTGCGCATGGGCAGGCGGTGCCATGCCGCGAAACGTTCTTTCAGGTACTCGGCAGGGATAGGGATACGCCCTGCTTTCAGGTCGGTTGGCCGAAATGCGTTTTGTTCCAAATATAGAATGTATTTATCCATCTGCTGGATAAACTCGGTGGTGGATTTGAATCGGATACGTTCTATAAAATCTTCTTCCTCTTTGTCCAGTATTTCGGCCACCTGGTCAAAGAAGGTTTGTATTTTATATTTGTTGTCCAGTATTTTGAGCATTAATTCCTCAAAGCCGCATTCTTCAATTTTTTCTTCTCCCAATTCGGGAAGTACGTTCGAGATGTAATCGGCAAATACTTTATTGGGGGAAATGATCAGGATATCATTGGACGTGATTTCCCCTTTGTGCCGATATAGCAGATAGGCTACGCGGTGCAAGGCGATGGATGTTTTTCCTGAACCGGCTACTCCCTGGATAATCAGGGTGTTCGATGTATCATTACGGATAATTTTATTCTGTTCCCGTTGGATGGTGGCGACTATATTCTTCATCCGGTCATCGGAGTTTCCACTCAATTCCTTCTGAAGGATGTCATCTTGAATATTCAGTGAACTTTCCAGCATGAATTCCATTTTTCCGTCACGGATGCGATACTGGCGTTTCAGACGGATGTTACCTTTCACTTCTCCCGAGGGGGCGTCGAAATGTGCTTCTCCTAATTCATAATCATAGAACATGCTGGAGATGGGGGCACGCCAGTCGTGTATCAGATTTTCATTGGTGGGAGGATTGAAAAATGAGTGTATACCTATATATAATGGCAGGACTTCGGGTTGCCCTTTTTCTTGAAAGTCGATGCGACCGAAATAGGGGATGGCCATCATTTTGCGATAACGTTTCTTTTTCTCGGCCAAGGACTCGCTGGCTGCTACTTGTTGGGTGACTATCTGCCGGACCGCACTTTTCTCGGCTCGGTCCAGTTCGGACAGATTTTCCCACAAGTAGAGTTTGTGCTCCATTACGTCTTTGGATTTATCTTCAATGGCCTTATCCATCTGTTCGATATTGGCAGCTAATAAAGCAATAATATCCATGAGATAGGCTTTTTCTTCCTTTTCAGTCCGGTTAAATATCATAGCGCGTATTGGTTTGTAGTTTTATTACCGGGCGAAATTACACAAATATGTTTAATGTTATTCTCTTTGTATGGAGAAAAGTGGATGTAAATTTGTTCTTTGTCCGGTTGTTTGGGTTACTCTGATATGAATATTGCAGGAATGGAAGCCGCTCTTTTCTTTGTGGAAAAAAGGTGGAGGAACTTTCACAAGCTCTCCGTCCCAACCGTAGCAGGTATATGTAAGGAGAATGTTCACGGAAAAAGAATAATGCACAATCTTTTTTTGAGAGATTGTGCATTATAATATAGAAATATACAGATTGTTATTACTGGCTTTTATAGCTGTTTATCTGAGATTAACCGTGCGATGCGGGTCTTGTTCTGTGTTCCTTTGGTAAGCAGGTAAACGTGCTTATACGCATCGCGGTTCAGTTCGGTGGGAGAACCGTTGATAAGAATGATATTCCGGTCATTGGCGAATTTCAGGATACCGCTGATGTTGTTGGGATGTAGTTTGCCTATTTCATCCATCATGCAGTGTAACTTGAAATCTTTGAATTTGCGGGATGCTCCTTCCTTGAACACATTCAGCAACATGATGTTTATCATCGCTTTTACCAGAATGTCGGTTCCTTCCGACCCCACATTGGCTATCTTCTCGATAAATCCGGTGTCATTGCCGTTCTCCACAATGCGGAAACGCAACTCGAAGGAATCATACAGGCGGATACTGTCATAGCGGTAAGCATGTATTTCCTTGATAAAGGTACGCAGCAAAGTGATAGCCTCTTCTTTCACCAATTGCTCTTTGGCAGAGGAGAACAGGTTGGTTTCCGGTGAGAGGTCATAGCCGTAATCATGGTAATATTTCTGTATCTCACGCAGAATATTCACTACGCGGTTGCTGCTCTCTTCCACTTTCATTTCAATGCGCTGGATGACTCCCACAAAATTGCAGGTGGCGAAACCTTTATTGATTTCACGGATCACATCTTGAATATCATCTTCCGATGAAGTCAGCATGGAGGTGTCCATACTGATACGTTTGAAGGTATCCCAATGCTCGTTGTTGATGCGGCGGATGTACTCGTCTATGCGGTGTTCTTCCACAAAGTCGTGCAGTTCGTCGGCAAAGCGTACATATTCCCAATCCTCGTTGAATTTTACGCGGAACTTGAAGGTGTTGTCCTCATCAAAATGTCCGGTGAAAAGGTTCACTTCTTTACGGAGCTTGCTTTGCACCTGCGTGAATTGGTTGGCCTGGCGGGTCAGTTCGTCAATCAGCTCCATACAGGTCTTGGTGGTCTGCATGGTTTGCGTGTTTTCGGAACGGAATATATCTTGATGCGGTTTATACCAGTCGTATGCCGGAATCTTGCTGTAAGCCTCCAGGTTCTTTTGCAGTTCCCTTACATTTTCTTCCGCTTCTTCCCATTCTTTGTTCAGAAGGTCTATTTTTTCTTGTAGGGAGGATGTTTCCACTCTCAGCGTTTCCCGTTCCAATTGGAGCAGACGTTTTTGTTCATCGTGCTCCCGTTGCCATCCGGGAATACGGTCTATCAAATCCCGTTTGTCTTTTTGGTATTCGATGACCAGGGTCGCATTCTCCTTAATGAAAGAAAGCTCTTTCTCCAGCTGGGCCAGTTGGTTGGCTATGTCTTGCAGACGTTCGGTATCTGCTCCCTGCGAGTGAAGCTCTTTCTGCATATCCGCTTCATATTCGGTTTTGATGGAGGAAATTCTGCGTTGTTCTTCTTTTTCTTCCTTCCCGATAACTTCCGCTTGTGTCCTTTTTTCGGCGGCAAGAGCCTGTTGTTGCTTGTTCCATTCCAGTTTCAGGCTATCCAGTTTCTCTGTCTTTTCTTTGTTCAGGTTTTTTAGCTTGCTGTTTATACCGTCCAGTTCGGCAACCCGTTTGCGCTGTTCGTTTTCCAATCGGTTTATTTTGGCATTCCGTTCCTCATTGGCTTTCTTCTTCCACTCTTCCAAGTCGAGCATATCCTGCTGGTATTGGCGTTCCAATTGTTCCAGTTCATACTCTATTTGGCTGATAATGGCTTTTTGTTCCTTTATCTGCGGTTGGTATTTGCGTTTCAACTGTTCCTGCAACTCCTCCCTTTCAGTTTGCTGGCGTTGCATGGCAGCAGTGATTTCTTCCAGACGTTTTTCACCGTTTTCTTTCTCGACGATATAATCGTCTATGGATTTGATGGGGCGGTGGATGCTGTCTAGATTAATGGAAATGCCATAGAATGAGTTTCCCCCCTCAATGGTAATTTGCGGAAAAAGCCCCCGTTGCCATAAGATGCTCTCATCACACAGTTTGCCGATATTCTCTTCCCATCCCTTTTTGTTTTCTTTCAGCCAGCCTTGCAAGGTGTCTTTGCTGTTGTTCAGAAAAGCTTGTAATTCGTCTATGCGGGGACGGAGTTGCAGCATCTCCTGTTGCAGTTTTTGCAAGGTCAGGTCTTTTTCTTTCAACTGTTTCTGCTGTTCCTCTTCCCAAGTCATGGTCAGTTCCTTGATGATGAGCTGCGCTTGGGCGATACGGTTTTTCCGTTCCGTATGAAAGTTGGCATAGTTTTGGATACGTGTTTTCAATTCCTGTTGCTCTTCCTCAAAGAAAACCTCCTTTCTGCATAATTTTATCTGGTAATCTATAGCGTTCAGTTCGCCCAGTTTCTCGGCTTTCAGCGGATGGAGTTGCTGTGACAGGCTTTCGAACTCCTGGTAAAGGGAATCTGTGAACCGCTGGTATTCTTTGCGGGCCTCTTCCAGACGCTCGTTGTATGCATTGTTTAATGTATCCAGTTGTTTGATTTTCGCTTCATGAATCTTGTTCCATTGCTCGTCCAAGGCCTGAATCAGCGATTTATACTTGGTGGATATTTCCATATATTGTGAGGTAAGGATGCGTTGTTCTTCCAGCAATCCCACCTGCCGGTTCTTCCATTCCTCTTTTTTGGAAGAGCGTTCTATAATCTCTTCTATGTTCTTGTTCTGATAGTCCTTTTCTTTGCCTAATGCCTTTTGCAGTTCGTTGTTCAGCACTGCCAGCGCTTCCTGTAACTTGTCGCTGCGTTTGCGCGATTCATCCTGAAGCTCCTGTTTCCGGCGTATCAGTTTTCCTTTGTCGGCATCCGTGCGGTCTTGTTTCTCTTTCCATTGGGGAAGGATACTTTCGGCTTTGCGGAAAGCGGCAACCAGTTCGCGGCAATTCTGCACCAGTCCGCCTTGCAGTTTGGACGTTTGTTGGGATAACAGTGTGATTTCCCGAGCCTGTTTCCGGGTTTCCCGTTTCTGAAATTCTTCGATATCCTTCAGACGGGTTTCAAAGTTTTTCAGATGCTCCTTGTAACTGTTCAGGTCGATGGCCGTTTCATCTTCATTCAGAGAAGAAATGATTGTTTTCTTGATAAATTCAGCATCCAGTTTCGAATTCAGCAACACGTTCTGTATAGTGCGCGGAATATTCTGGTATTGCTTGCTCTCCATCAGCGAGTACCGGCTGAACTCAGGACTTGTACTGTTTCCATACAGAATGTTCCGATACTCGTCGTAGGTATAGATGATACGTGAATATTCTATGCCATATTGGTCCAGCACGGCACGCACGCGGTCGCTCTCGCTATAGGCCACCCGATTCTCGTCTATAAAGAATTCTTTGCGGTAAGGAGAGTGGATGAAGCGGTAACATACACGGTTCATCGATTTGAAACTCAGAATACAGAACGCACCGTTCTCTGTTGCCACTTCGTAAACGATATACGAATTGGAGTAGGGAAAATAGTAATCCGTGTAATTCTGCTTTTCCACCGAAATGCCCAGCCGTTGCGTGTCGGCATTGTAAAAGAAAAGGATAGCACGCAGAAGGGTACTTTTTCCCACTCCCTGCGTACCGATGAAGTGAACGTTTCCGTCCAGATAGATATCGTCCGAATAAGGGATATTCGCACTATTGATAAAGATAATTCTACTCAGGTTTCTCATCTTCGGTTTCGTCGTAAATGTTGATACTTTCAATCAGTCTTTCCAGATAATGCCAGGCGCTCATCACTTTATACGTATTGGTTTTCTCATTTTCCTGTTCCAGGAACGAGTCTTTGGTGAGCTGGCGTATCATGTTTTCCAGCACTTCCTTGCGGATGTCCTTGTCCGAGAAGTGTTTCCGCATACCGTCCAGTTTGTTTTGGAGCAGCATGTTGATGTTGGTTTCCACCAATATCTGTTCGGGCTGGAAGCGGAATCCGGGACCGAATGTTTCATCGTAGGTTTTGAAAATCGAGCACATCTATCCAGTAATAGGCACGCATGATTTTTTGCTCCAGTGTGGCTTTAGGTTCTATACGGGAGAAGAAGAAATATTCGTTTCCCCGTTCCAGTGTATAGTTTATTTGTAAGAAATACTGATAGAGAGATTCGTAGTTCTCATCTATTTCATTATACATATCGCGTACTTCTTCGCTGGTGCTGTTGGAACTGATGAACAGTCCTTTTTGCAGGTATTCAAAGATGGATGCGGTATTATCGGGTATTTGTATATTTAAATCCATAATTCTCAGAGTGGGTATATTTTAGCATATTCATATTGATTGTGGAGTCCGAACTCGTTCCGGATTTCCAGTTGGTTTTCGTAAAGTGAGACAATCTGACAGAAGAACGTGGTACGTTCCTTTTCATCCACTTCGCGATGGAAATGATATTGTAACAGAAAGGAAAAAAGGTCGCTGACCGGCTCTCCTTTCCAGCGGGCTTCTGCCCCCGACTGCACAAAGGCGGTTACCACTTCGTCCAAATTAATCACTTCTTCGTACATGGCCTGTGCTTCCAAGTCTTCTTCACTGAAAGCTCCGGCTTCATTTTTCCGTACAATTTCACGATACTTCTGATTGCTGATAACTTTCAGAATGATGGGACGCACTTCGTCACTGGCCAGATAGCTGGGGGACAGTTTGAACGATGCTTGTGTATTGCCTTCCAACAGGAGGGAGCGTTCCCGTTCCATTATTTCAGACAGATTACTCCGGGCACGTAACTCGAACTGATCTTGCAGATATTTTACTTTTCGTATTTTTTCTACCAGTATCACCTGATTCTTTATTTGGTTCAGGTAATTGATGATATCCTGCTGGGCACGAATCAGACTGTGAGCTGATAGTTGCAGTTCCTGCCGCAGTTCGAGCAGGATGCGGGTCAGCTCTTCGTCAGTGGCTTGGCGGAAGAAATCCCGTTCTTCATGCAGAATCAGATGTTCGGTAGAGTCTATCAACCGCTGGATGTTGATTCGTTTCTTGTCCAGATTTTGCAGTTTGGCTATTTTTATCTGGTATGTGGGCTCGTGTTTGAAAGCATTATCAATATTGTGTTGAAGGTTGATAATGTTCCGTATCGTTACACGTGCCAGTTTCTGAAAGGTAATCTTGATATTGCGTACATAACTTTCCTTGCGCGACTGGATCTTTTCTTTCAGGTAGTAGTCCATCAGTTCGTGCAGGTACTCTATGTTTTCCTCTACGGTGGCCGTGTTGATTTCCTCGTTCGCTTCCAGCAGCAGTTCGAAGAAATCAAGGAATCGGGCATCCAGTTCCACAAAGTTTCCGTTTTGGTGTATGATTTCCTTTTCGATGAGTATCTTTAAACGGTTTTCATCCTCTTTCAATAGGGCGAGTGCGTCCGAGTATCGAAAACTAAGTACTTTTCTCTTCTCAAACATCTCTACCAATAGCCCTTTAGCTACAAAAATCGTATTTATTATTTCGTGAATTGATCGGAATATATACATTGTTTTTCTCCAAAAAAGTCCGGCGAAGTTACTTTAAATGGTTGGAAAAACCTAGCGTTTTATGCTAAAAAGCATATAAATAGTGAAGTAAAAGGTGGAAAATGTTGGAGTATAAATGGGTAAGAGGGAAGTTGTTGCATGAAGTGTCTGTCGCTTAATGGTGCTATATATCTCAGATGCGGCTGGCACGAATAACGTAGTTCGTGCCGGCGCGCCTGGAAAATAGAATACTTTAGGAGCTTTACGGTTCTGAATGAAATAAAGGCAGATAAACCAGATGCCTATATTTTAGAACAGTTGGGCTGTGCGGGTTATTTGCAGGCTAGTTCGAATATCTCTTTACTGTATTCTTTGTTCAGTTTTACATAATTACCTACTAATTCACCTTTGTTTTCATGCAGTTTTTTCACTAGCAGTTCAATATCAGGATGTTCTATACCCAATTCTTTGAAATTGACCGGCAGGCCCATGTATCTGAAAAAATGCTTCAATCGTGATATGCCGGCAAGTGCCATTTCTTCCAAATCCTCATTCTCGGGAACTCCGAAAACGCGGTTTGCAAACCGGGCAATCTTTTTCGGGTTGTGTTCTGCCATGAATGTCATCCATGCAGGTACGATTACTGCTAGTCCTGCTCCATGTGTCACATTATATACAGCACTGATTTCATGTTCCAGAAAATGTGATGCCCAGTCTTCCTCACAACCTACTCCGCAAGTACCGTTATGGGCAATTGTCCCACACCACATGATATTGGCGCGTGCTTCGTAATCGTTCGGGTTCTGCTTCACTTTATATGCTTCTTTGATGATAGCCATCAAAGTCCCTTCACACAGCCGGTCACTGATTTCTACATCGGGAGTGTTGGTAAAATAACGTTCCATAATGTGTACCATCATATCGGCAATGCCACAAGCTGTCTGGTAGGGGGGGAGAGTATAGGTCAGTTCCGGATTCATCACAGCAAAAACAGGCCGTAGTAATTCCGGTACACGCAAACTTAGTTTTTGCAGACCTTCCAGTTTGGTAATCACCGTATTGCCCGAACCTTCGCTGCCGGCAGCGGGAATAGTAAGTACCACACCCACTTTTAAGGCCTTCTTCACTTTGGCTTTTCCTATATAGAAATCCCAAAAATCACCTTCGTAGGGCACTCCTGCCGCAATGGCTTTTGCAGTGTCAATGACAGAGCCTCCCCCTACGGGAAGCATAAAGTCCACGCCTTCTTTGCGCGCCAGTTCAATGCCTTCGTAAACTTTCGGGTCAGTAGGATTAGGTTGTACGCCTCCTAATTTTACATAATCCACTCCTGCCTGTTGCAGAGAATCTTCTATGCGTTGCAGTAATCCGCTGCGAATAATAGAGCCTCCACCGTAAACAATCATTGCCTTCCGGGCGTTATACTTTTTAGCAAGAGTACCGGTTTGGATATCTGTATCCTTGCCAAATACAAACTCGGTAGGGCTGTAAAATACAAAATTGTTCATTTGCTTACTCCTTATATTATTTTGTTGTTTGAAACCAAAACAAAGTTAAGGAAATATATTACCTTTGCCGCCTAAATTTAGTAAAAAGATGAAAACGGACATTGAAATAGCACGCAGCATTGAGCTGGTCAAAATTAAACAAGTGGCTCGGGAAACCGGTATTCCTGTAGAGCACATCAGTAACTACGGGCGCTATATTGCCAAAGTGGATGAAAGTCAGATAAACGAAGAAAAGGTGCAGCAGAGTAACCTTATTCTAGTTACTGCCATCACTCCTACCAAAGCCGGTATTGGTAAGACCACTGTTTCCATCGGATTGGCTTTGGGACTGAATAAAATAGGAAAGAAAACAATTGTTGCCTTGCGCGAGCCGTCGCTAGGTCCTTGTTTCGGAATGAAAGGGGGAGCTGCCGGAGGAGGATACGCCCAGGTGTTGCCGATGGATAAGATTAATCTTCATTTTACAGGTGATTTTCATGCCATCACTTCCGCTCACAATATGATTTCGGCCTTGTTGGACAATTACCTTTATCAGAATCGTGATAATGGTTTCGGATTGAAGGAAGTGCTGTGGCGTCGTGTGTTGGATGTGAACGACCGTTCCCTCCGTTATATTGTTACAGGACTAGGACCGAAGACCAACGGAATTACCCAGGAGTCAGGTTTTGATATTACTCCTGCATCTGAAATTATGGCTATTCTGTGTCTGGCTAAGGATGAAAAGGACCTGCGTCGTCGCATTGAAAATATTTTATTAGGTTTTACGTATGACAACAAGCCTTTTACTGTAAAAGATTTAGGAGTTGCCGGAGCCATTACAGTTCTTTTGAAAGATGCTCTTTCTCCTAATCTGGTACAAACTACGGAACATACTGCTGCCTTTGTTCATGGGGGACCGTTTGCCAATATCGCTCACGGTTGCAACTCTATTCTGGCAACCAAGATGGCAATGACTTTTAGTGATTATACTATTACCGAAGCCGGATTCGGGGCTGACCTGGGAGCGGAGAAGTTCTATGATATTAAGTGCCGTAAAGCAGGTATCACACCTAAACTGACCGTCTTGGTGGTGACTGCCCGTGCATTGAAAATGCATGGCGGCGTATCACAGGATAAGATAAAGGAACCTAATCTGGAAGCTTTGAAGCAGGGTGTGGCCAATATGGATAAGCATTTGCGTAATTTGAGATATTTCGGTCAGACAGTTGTCGTTGCGTTTAACCGTTATGGGGATGATTCGGAGGAAGAAGTGGATTATATCCGTACCCATTGCGAGAAGAAAGGTGTGGGCTTTGCAGTGAACAACGCCTTTACTGATGGTGGCGAAGGGGCAGTAGAATTGGCGGAACTGGTTGTGAAAACCATTGAGGAACAACCTTCCGAGCCTTTGCAATATGCCTATGATGATGAGGATAGTGTGGAAACTAAAATATCGAAGGTGGCTTGTAATTTATACGGTGCCAGCATTATTACGTATAGTGCCGCTGCCCGTAAGAAACTGAAGCATATTGTAGAATTGGGATATGGAAATTTCCCTATCTGCATTGCCAAGACGCAGTATTCATTCTCTACCGACCCCAAAATTTACGGTGCGGTAGACAATTTTGAATTCCATGTACAAGATATTGTGATGAATGCCGGAGCTGAGATGCTGGTAGTCATTGCCGGAGAAATAATGCGTATGCCGGGATTGCCGAAGGAACCGCAGGCATTGCATATTGATATCGTGAATGGTGAAATAGAGGGGTTGTCGTAACCCCTCTTTTTTTTACTGAACTTATGCTGTTTTACATTGACGAGATTAAACACCAGGTGTAAATGGAAAGTCCGATACCTGTTACCAATCCTACAGATGACCATCTGATAAACAACTTGTCTTTATATTTGCAGCCATAGCATAAGCCTGTAATGGCGCACATGGAAATTCCGATTGGAAATACAAAGAATCCTATTGAAATAATCCCGATAAGTATAATGATACCCATGATGGTTAGAACTTTGTTTCTTGCTGTCATGGCTTTTATTGTTTGGTGTTGAATGTATATGGATTATATGCGACAGTAAAAGTACAAAATTATTGTTTAGAATCAGACTTTTATCCGTTTTTTATATATTTGCATTATTTAAAAAGTGGATGGATGGCGGGTGTCTTGACTCCCGGACAGCATCGTAAATGCATGTCTCGGATTCGTAGTAGGAATACAAAACCTTCTGTCAGAAATGAGCACCTGAATGGGGCATTGTTTACGCTGAACCATTTGTTCTTGGAAAATTTTGCTGTACGTCATGCGGTTTCGTATGGAGAGAGCGGCAGGGAATTAAATCTGGTTGCGGCCGAAGATAAAACGGAATATGAGAAAGATAAGCTTTTATAAAAATCGAACTAATCAGTAACGATAAAATGGATATGAAACATGTAAAGTATCTGGCTCTTGTCCTATGCATAGGGAATCTGTCGCCTGTGATGGCGCAGACAGCCTCGAAAAGTCTCACAGTAGACAATTTAGTTGCCTGGCAGCGTATCAGCGGGCAAGCTATTTCTGATAATGGAAAGTGGGTGGCATGCAAGATGGAACCTTGGGAAGGAGATGCTGTGGTGAATTTGTATGATGCACAAGGGAAGGAACTTGCCACTTTTCCGCGGGCGGACCGTTTTCTTTTCTCGGCTTCTTCCGACTATTTGGTTGTGTCGCAGAAACCCGGCAAGATGATAGTGGATTCTCTGAAAATAAAGAAAACGAAGAAAGAAAAGATGCCGATGGATGCATTGGTCATTTATTCGCTTTCGGGCGGCAGGGAAGTGATTGATTCACTGAAAACATTCAGGCTGGCAGAGAAGGCGGACTGGGTTGCTTTTCAGAAGGGAAGGAAAGACTCGACTTTGTATGTCCAACCGTTGAATGCAAACCTCAGTACCCGGTATGAGGCTCCTGCTGTGAAAGCTTTCAACTTTGCGGAGAAAAGCGGAATGCTTTATTATATTACCGCAGGTGATAAAGCAGAGGAAAAGCCGGGATTGTATCTTCTGAATACGGAAACAGGTGTGAAGACGCTGATAAAAGAAGGTGACGGGGTGTTTAAACAGGTCACTTTTGATGAAGATGGAGCAAACTTGGCTTTCTTATATTGTGCACAGAAAGATTCTTGTTATAAAGCCATGAGCTTGTGGCTGTCACAGCAGGGAGCACCGGCAACAGAAGTTGCGGCACGTGGCAATCGGGCTTTTCCGAAAGGATGGGTAATCAGCGAGCATGGGAAATTACAATTTTCGAAGAGTGCTTCCCGGTTGTTTTTTGGCACATCGCCTGAGCCTAGACAAAAGGATACGTTGCAATTGGCGGAGAACCGTCCCAATGTGCAGGTGTGGAGTTGGGACGAGCCGGTGCAATATACTGTACAGGATTATAATAAGGAGAAAGAGCTGAAAAGAAGCTATCAAGCGGTTTATCATATAAATGGTGGTCGTATTTGTCAGCTGGCAGATGAGGAGCTGTCTCAGATTTTGCTGGGAGATGAAGGAGATGCCCCGTTGGCATTGCTTTCCACTTCGCGTCCTTATTCATTGTCCTCCATGTGGGAAGGGCGGACACGCAGTGATTATTACACAGTGTCTTTGGAAGATGGCAGCCGTAAATTACTGGCATCGGCGGATTATGGCAGATACCGTCTTTCACCACAAGGCAAGTATGCGTATTGGTATGCTGAAACAGACAGTTGTTGGTATACTCTTTCTATGGCAGACGGGAAAAAAAATCAGTTGACTACCCCCGCTTCTTTCCTCGCATGGGATGAAGAGAATGATGTACCTGACTATCCGAACGCACATGGAACTGCCGGATGGACGGAACGGGATGAGTCCCTTTTAATTTATGACCGTTATGATATTTGGAAATTCGATCCGGATGCCATGAAGGAACCTGTCAATCTGACGATGAATGGACGTAAGAACCGGATTTCATATCGTTTGGTAAAACTGGATAAGGAGGAGCGTGTGATTGACCTGAACAAGCCACAGTTGTTGAAAGGCTTTAACGAAGTGACCAAAGGGAACGGGTATTACAAGGCTCGTCTTTCCACCGCTGCTTCTCCCAAAGAATTGATGGCGGGTAACTATATGTTACGCAGTATTTCTAAGGCGAAAAATACAGACCATGTAATCTATACGATGGAAAGTTTTGAGCAATATCCTGACCTTCATTATGCTACACTCGATTTCAAGAAATCTATTCGGCTGACTCATGGCATTGACCAACAGAAAGACTATTTGTGGGGAACTGCCGAACTGGTTTCGTGGATATCTTTAGATGGCCGTAAGTTGGAAGGGGTGGTGTACAAGCCTGCCGATTTTGATCCGGCCAAGAAATACCCGATGATTGTGAGTTTCTATGAGCGAAATTCGGAAACTCTGTTTAATTACCGGATGCCGGAACCCCATCGGTCTACCATTGATTATCATCTTTATAACAGTAACGGGTATATTGTGTTCAATCCGGACATACGTTATGTAGACGGTTATCCGGGTGAGAGTTGCTATAACTGTCTGATGCCGGGGGTTGCCATGCTGATAGGCAAAGGTTATATTGACGAGAAAGCCATAGGGGCGCAGGGACATAGTTGGGGCGGTTATCAAGTGGCTTATCTGGCTACACGTACTGATTTGTTTGCGGCTATTGAGTCAGGTGCTCCGGTGGTCAATATGTTCAGTGCCTACGGAGGTATCCGTTGGGGATCGGGGCTGGCACGCTCGTTCCAGTATGAACATACTCAGAGTCGTCTGGGCGGTACGCCTTGGAGTACTCCGTTGCGTTACTTGGAAAACTCTGCTCTGTTCACGATGGACAAGGTACAAACACCTGTTTTAATCATGCATAATGACGCTGACGGACATGTGCCCTGGTATCAGGGAATAGAATATTTTGTGGCAATGAAACGTCTTGGAAAGCCTTGCTGGATGCTGAACTATACAGGCGAACCGCATTGGCCGACAAAGATTGCCAACAAAATAGATTTTCAAAAACGTATGTTCCAGTTCTTTAATCATTATCTGAAAAAAGAAGCAATGCCTGGATGGATGTCCGATGGGGTTCAAATAAGATGGCATATGAAGATGATAGGGCATGACCATTTCATATGCCATTATTATTGTCATTTTTTCGTACTTTCTCACATAATTTTATCTGGCAGGACATGACGTTCCGGAAGAAGTCTGATGACCTCTTCTGAGCCTGTGAATAAAACCATGTCATGCTGCTTTGGCAGTTTTGTTCCTGATTTTTTCTATCATCAGTATGGCATTTGCCGTATGTATTCCGAAGAAAATCCACAGGATTTCCGTCTTCCTGTTTCTGGCCTTTATCCTTGAGAGCGAGTAATGTTGCTTCTGAGTGCCGAAGCTTCCTTCAAGCCGGGTGGTCCTTTCTTTTGAGAGTTCGCTTCTAAGCACCTTCCTCAAAGGCTCATCTTTAGCCGCCCTTCCCTTGCATACAAAGGATGTGGATATCCCATATTTTGTACAGAACTTTCTGTTGGCATTATTGGCATATATGGAATCGGCAGCCACACATCTTACCCTTACATTCATAAGCTTCTGCTGCATACGGATACAGTCCTTCAAGCGTATACCCTCATTGAATGCCTTGAACGAGAGGTGTTCGATGAACGATATGCCGTCTATCTGTATATTATTGACCTTTGCACCGAACTCGACGGACTTGGTTTTCCTTGCCTCTGACGATGGGACGTACATAATGACGGTCAATGCTGACGATGCGGTCACTGACTTTCCATACGGCGCTTAAGCATTCTTGTCCTTGAAGCTCTCCTCTTTCTTTTCTTGCAGTAGGACAGATAGGATTCCACCACATTCCTGTATTTGTTGCGCGGACGCCTTATGCCCAGTTCCCTGCAATGCCGGCATATATGCCTGTAGAGCCATTCGAGACTTTCCCAAAGGAGTTTCATGTCCGTAGGAAAACGCATGTGGCTTTCATAGCATGTGGCATCGGTCATGCAGACGTGAAGGTTATGTTCGGCTACACAAACGGGACCTACACCTGGACCGCCACCACCGTGAGGGCTGGCAAAAGTCTTATGCAGATTCAAATGGCATACATCAGCACCGATGGTACCCGGATTGGTCAGACCTACCTGTGCATTCATATTTGCACCATCCATGTAAACCTGTGCTCCGCATTTATGAATAATTTTACAAATTTCTGCAATTTCCGGTTCAAAGATACCATGAGTGGACGGATAGGTAATCATTAATGCAGCCAGATCATCCTTGTTGGCTTCTGCTTTTGCACGTAAATCTTCTACGTCTACATTACCTTTATCGTCACAGGCGCAAGTCACCGTGGTATATCCGCATTGAATGGCTGAAGCCGGATTCGTACCGTGGGCTGATGCCGGAATTAATATCTTGTTGCGGTGTCCCTGTCCGATACTTTCCAGATAAGCGCGGATGATACGCAGTCCTGTATACTCTCCTGCTGCACCTGAATTAGGTTGCAAAGTGACTCCTGCAAATCCGGTAATAACCTTCAACTGCTCGCTTAAGTTATTAATTAATGTCTGATAGCCTTTTGTTTGATCCTCAGGTGCTAACGGGTGTATAGCCATCCAGCCTAAGTTGCTGAGTGGGAGCATTTCCGAAGCGGCATTCAGTTTCATGGTACAAGAACCCAATGAAATCATGGAATGTGCCAATGAGATATCTTTACGTTCCAAACGTTTGATATAACGCATCATTTCGGTTTCAGTATGATACTTGTTGAATACCTCATGGGTGAGGAAGGAAGTACGGCGGCGTAGTTCACGATTCAGTGAGGATGCTTCGGGAATGTCTGTCACTTCTTGAACGGTTTCTTCGGCAGCAATGGAGAAGATGGAAAGTAACAGGTTTACATCTTTCAGGTCGGTGGTTTCATCAATGCTGAAACCTACATCGCCATTATCATAGTAACGGAGGTTTACTTCTTTACTCAATGCGATGGTACGCAGCTTCTGAGCCGAAACATGGTCGGGCAGACTGAAACGCAGGGTGTCAAAGAATAATTCATTATGCTGTACATATCCCAAGCGGGTTAGGGCTTTGTTCAACCAGGTGGTAATGCTATGAATGCGTTTTGCTATATTTTTGATACCTTCCTGCCCATGATAAACGGCATAGAAGCCGGCCATTGTAGCCAGTAATGCCTGTGCGGTGCAGATGTTGGAAGTTGCTTTTTCGCGTTTAATATGTTGCTCACGGGTCTGTAAAGCCATACGGTAGGCCAGTTTGCCATATTTGTCTTTAGACCAGCCGATGATACGTCCCGGCATATTGCGTTTATATTCGTCACGTGTAGCGAAGTAGGCTGCGGACGGACCTCCGTAGAACAAGGGGATACCCAGGCGCTGGGTACTTCCGAATACGATGTCTGCTCCCCATTCGCCGGGAGGAACTAACAATGCCAAACTCATGATGTCAGCATCCACGGCTACTTTACAATGGGCGGCATGTGCCTTTTCCACAAACTCACGATAGTCTTCCACGCTACCGCTGGCATTGGGGTATTGAAGGATGCAGGCAAAGATTTCCGGAGTAAATGCCAATTCCTTGTAATTTCCTACTTGGATCTTCATGCCTTGAGGAAGGGCGCGGGTCTGGATGACTGACAGGTTCTGTGGGAAAATCTCTTCATCCACAAACAATACGTTGGCTCCGCTTTTTTGTTGGTCGCGGGTGCGAAGTCCATACATCATGGTGGCGGCTTCGGCAGCGGCGGTAGATTCATCCAGCAATGAGCAGTTTGCCAATGGCATGGCTGTGAGGTCGGATATGACAGTCTGGAAGTTCATCAGTGCTTCCAAACGTCCTTGTGAAACTTCGGTTTGATAAGGAGTGTACGAGGTGTACCACACAGGATTCTCGAATACATTGCGTTGAATGACCGCCGGAGTAATACTGTCATACCAACCCATACCTATATAAGAGGTATAAATCTTGTTTTGTGAAGCTAGTTCGGTAATATGCTCTGCAAACTCCCGTTCCGTCATGGGAGCAGCCAGTGGCAGAGGTTCTTTCAAACGGATTTTGGACGGAATTGTTTTGTTAATCAGTTCATCAAGGCTCTTTACGCCAATCTTTTCCAACATAACGGGAAGGTCTTCTTCCTGTATACCGATATGTCGGTCTGCTAATAAATCTGTTTTCATGGTAGTAGTATATAAGTTGAATTTTAAGTTTTATCTTATCGGAAAAAGGGTTGTTCGCTTTTTCTGCTCCCACAGTGGTCGGGTCTCCATGACCGGGATAGACTACCGTGTCGGGGGGGAGTACAAACAAACGACTGCATATATGCTCGCGAAGTTCGTCGAAGTTACCTCCTGTAAGGTCTGCACGTCCTATACTTCCTTGGAACAATACATCACCGCTGAAGATACAGTGGGCTTCTTTGCAGTAAAAAACAATGCTTCCCGGCGAATGACCCGGTACATGGATAGCTTCCAGTTGGGTATTGCCGAAAGTAATGATATCTCCATCAAAGATATATTTTCCTAATGGCACGGGTGCTTCGGGCAATTGGAAACCAAACATACGTGATTGTGCCGGTGCTTGTTCCAGCCAAAATTCATCCGCTTGATTTGCTTCGGCTTTTAGCCCGTATTCTTGCAACAGGAATGGGTTGCCGAAAATATGGTCCAGATGGAGGTGCGTATTCAACAAATGTTTCACTGTCAGGCTATTGCTGTCAATATATCTTTTTAAGGCTTGCTTTTCTTCTTCATAAAAGCAACCGGCATCAATAATGACGGCTTCCTTTGTTTCGTCCGATAGCACGTAGCAGTTTACCGGAAACATATTGAATTCAAATTTCTTTATTTTCATGTTTTTTTTATCTATAATTATAAACCGCTGATGGTTACATAAACCACTTTCTTGGTTTTAAAAAAATCTTCCGTGAATTCATTTTTCAGATCATAAAGCATTGTTTTGTGCTTCACGGGCATTGTTTCTTGTTCCAACTCTCCGCCTTTCAGACAAATCAGCCCGTTGGGCAGGGCGTTATGTTGTTCTTGTCTGATGTTTTTACGGATAATTTTTATTAGATCGCCCAAAGGCATGACAGCACGACTTACCACGAAGTCGAATTTCCTTTTTTCTTCTTCGGCGCGGCAATGACGGAAAGTGACATTCTTCAGTCCGATAGCATTGGCTATTTCTGTAGCTACTTTCACTTTCTTTCCGATACTGTCCACCAGATGGAATTGGACTTCAGGGAATAAGATGGCCAAAGGGATACCCGGGAAACCGCCCCCTGTGCCCAAGTCCATAATTTGGGTATCAGGGGTGAAGTTTATCACTTTGGCTATGCCTAGCGAGTGCAATACATGATGTTCGTACAGATTAGTGATATCCTTGCGTGAGATTACATTGATTTTGCTATTCCAATCCGTATATAAATCATACAATGCGGCAAACTGTGTTTTCTGCTGTTCGCTGAGGTTAGGGAAATATTTCAGTATTAATTCCATTCTATACTTAAAATCGTTATTTAATGTATCATATATTTTTCTACCGATGTGTAGGGCAAAGAAAGGGTGATGACTCCTACAGCATAGGGAGCGATATCGTATTTGTTATACAGGAAAGATACTTTTTCCTTTTCTAACAAGAAATTGTCGGGTACGTACATATTGGTAGAATTCAAGATGCCTGCATTCTGAAGTCCTTCCAGTGAGGTGATGGAGCTGTCTTCCAGACGGGTAGCCATCTCTGTTATCAGTTCTTCCAGCAACATGTCGCTCATCGGTTTTTCCGATCCTGCCATAAATACATCTTTCAAAGCAAGCAGTTTGCCGGTATTCTTTTCGAAGTTCATCCATTTGTTCCATGAGTTGGGATGTGCCCCGCCTGTATATTCAAAAGTTTCTGCAATGAAATTCAGAATGCCTTCTTTGCCTTCGCTGAAATGGGTGGTCAGTCCGTATTCATAATTGTACCATGTGGGAAGTTCGTCTTTGGGAGTTCCATTTTTTATATCTTCCTGATAGAACTCGTTCACATCTTTGCGGTAGTTGTCAATGTAGGTATTTTTAAAAGAATCTACAGCAACTTCCGGATTCATCCGGATATATTCTTTTCCCAAAACGTGGGCTTGTATGGTACGGTTGATGCGTTGTGCTATGCTATCCGCAGCATCAGATTCTGCTAAATAACTATAATCAATAGTAATCTTACAGGCGGGAGAGACTGTGTCATCTTGTAAATGGGCTTGTTCTTCCACCTTTACAGTCTTTACAGTTTCACTATCAATTTGTTTTTGTCCGTTACATCCCGATAATAAAAAGCAGGATACAAGGCAAGTTGTCATAACAGACAATACGAGATTTCTTTTTTTCATAACTTTTTGTTTATTTGCATGGATTACTTATCCTAACTTTCTCCACAAATATAGAATAACTTCGTGAAATGTTCATCTAAAAAGCGAAAATATATTTATCTGTTTGCAACAAGATTGCATGAACTTTTTGCTAAATTTGTCCGTTGATAAGCTATAATAAATAAGTAAAGAAATGAATATGAGCGATATGACAAAAAAACTATATCCCGTTACGGGAATGCATTGTGCGGCATGTGCCGGCAACGTGGAGAAGATTGTAAGGAAGCAAGAAGGCGTGGAAAATGCATCGGTCAATTTGGCGGCGGCTACTTTGGCGGTGACTTATAATCCGGATATTGTGTCTCCGCAACAACTGAAAGAGGCTGTGATGAAAATAGGTTTTGATTTGATAATAGATGAGGATAACTCTGTGCAGGAGCAGGAGGAAGCAGAGCAATCTTATTACGGACAGTTGAAGCGGAAGACTATCGTTGCTTGGATTTTTGCTTTACCGGTAGCTGTTTTGGGGATGTTTCTGATGAATGTTCCGGGGGTAAACTGGTGGATGCTGTTGCTTTCACTTCCTGTTATTTTATATTCGGGGCGTTCTTTCTATATGAATGCCTGGAAACAGACGCTTCAGCGTACCAGTAATATGGATACGTTGGTGGCACTTAGTACCTCCATCGCATTTTTGTTCAGTTTGTTTAATACGTTCTATCCCGAATTTTGGTACAGCCGCGGATTGGAACCTCATGTATATTATGAAGCTGCCACTGTTATAATAGCTTTCGTATTGGTTGGCAAGCTGATGGAAGAGAAAGCAAAAGGAAAAACTTCCACAGCTATTCGTAAACTGATGGGATTACAGCCTCGGACGGCCCGTGTGGTGAAAGACGGCAGGGAAGAGGATATCTTGATAGCCGAACTTCAGGTTGGCGATAAGGTGAGTGTCCGTCCCGGTGAGCAAATTCCGGTGGATGGAGTCATTGTCGGAGGAAACACCTTTATAGATGAGAGCATGATAAGCGGTGAACCTATTCCTGTAGAGAAAAAACAGGGTGATAAGGTGCTGGCCGGCACTATCAATCAGAACGGTGCATTTACTATGACTGCTCAAAAGGTGGGGAAAAATACGGTGTTGGCACAGATTATCCGCATGGTGCAGGAAGCACAGGGGTCTAAAGCTCCGGTCCAGCGTATTGTGGATAAAGTGACGGCGGTTTTTGTTCCTGTTGTCCTTGCTGTGGCTGTTTTTACTTTCCTTGTTTGGATAGTGGCAGGTGGAGCGGATGACTTTTCTTATGCTATGCTTTCAGCAGTGTCTGTTTTGGTTATTGCCTGTCCGTGTGCTTTGGGACTTGCTACTCCCACTGCATTGATGGTAGGAATTGGTAGAGGGGCCGAATCACATATTTTGATAAAGGATGCGGTAGCCTTGGAGCAGATGCGGAAAGTGGATACAGTGGTACTTGATAAAACGGGTACTGTAACTGAGGGGCGCCCTGTGGTGACCGGATGGTTGCATGATGCCGGATGGCAGAACGAGCATAAGGGAATTCTGTATGCTGCTGAATTGAAATCGGAACATCCGTTGGCTTTGGCTATTGTCGAGGCTTTGAAAAAGGAAGGTGAGAAGCCGGCACTCATTGATTCTTTTGAGAGTCGGACAGGACGGGGGATTGTGGTGACCCGTGGAAATAAAACTTTTTGGGCAGGAAGCCATCGGTTACTGAAAGATTTTGGAGCGGGAATTTCCGACTTGTTGAAAGGGATGGTGGAGGATTATGAGAAGAGTGGCAAGAGTCTGGTTTATTTTGGCGAGGGAAATACATTGCTGGCGGTTATAGCCATTAGTGACAAAATAAAAGATACTTCCAGACAAGCGGTCAAACAATTGAAGGAGAGTGGAAAGTACATTGTATTGTTGACTGGTGACGGTCATCTTACTGCACAGAATGTGGCCGGAGAAATTGATGCGAATCGTTTTATTTCGGATGCTTTGCCGGTCGATAAGGAGAATGTTATTAAAGAATTACAAGCTGAAGGAAGAGTCGTAGCTATGGTAGGTGACGGCATTAATGACTCACAGGCGTTGGCACGTGCCGATGTAAGTATTGCAATGGGTAAAGGTACGGATATTGCCATGGATGTAGCGATGGTTACGTTAATGACTTCGGATTTGTTGTTGTTACCCAAAGCTTTTAAACTTTCCCATAAAACTGTACGTTTGATCCATCAGAATCTTTTCTGGGCGTTTATCTATAATTTGATAGGCATTCCGGTGGCGGCAGGTATTCTGTTCCCATTGTATGGTATCTTGCTTAACCCGATGATTGCCAGTGCTGCCATGGCATGTAGTTCTGTCAGTGTAGTGTTGAACAGCTTGAGCCTGAATTGGAGAAAGTTGTGATTGAATTAAAAATAAATAAAAAAGCAGCCGTGCATAGATTTTGTTTTGCATGGCTGCTTTTCATTTTTCTATCTTTTAGTTTATAATTCAAAAAGGATTGTTTCTTCCTCTTTGTACTTCTATTCGTATTCCGAAGTTCCCATTCTCCGATTTCATTTCGAAAGCTCCGTTGAAATTATTTCTTTCCCAAGGCAATGCGCTTGGATTCCGTACTTTGTTCCCGTCGGCATCATATTCACCGTATGTGGTGATGTGTAATCCGTTTTTCAATTTAAAGGTTGCACTTTGTAAGGTGGGAGGCATTGATATTGTTCCGAATCCATAGATTCCCATTCCCGGATACATGGGGGTAAATACATGGTTGTAAGACCCTCTGTCATAAATGATATTCATATTGGGACGGAATATTTCATTGTAATTCGCAATCGCATTATTGTTGTAAGGCTGATAATAAAGTTGCGGGGCTATCAGAGGGGGAGGGGCCATAATCATGGAACCCATATCCAGCATAAATCCGTTAAAATTCTTGTAACCATCCAATGAAATGGGCGGAATACTATCTGTTACCACTTCGGACTGCGCAAAGGTAGTAGCGGCAATCAGAAACATAGAAATGGATAGAACCAGCTTTTTCATATACTGTTATTTTTTTTGTTCCGGACAAATATAGGGATATTTTCTAAATTCTGTATCGTTTCTGTTTCCTGTGAATAGATCTTTTCAAATACTTTATGAAGTTCTTCCTCATCGGCTATCAGTTGCCTCAACTCCTGCAGATGTGCAGCATTGGCTGATTGAGGTATCCATAATCTTAAATAACCACCTTCAGCATATTTTTCTTTCAAATGTGTCAGAAAACGTATGTATTGTTTTTCTTTGTCCAGTTCGGGATAGTTGGAAAGACCATATTGTACCGTCCGTCTCAAGGTGATGTCCGGATCAATAATGCGGTCGGCCTCCGCTACAATTTTGCCATAAATGCTACGGGGAACATGCTTGTTGGATGCACGGTGATCTTCTACAGCCTCTTTCATAATCAAAATATGCTCTTCAGGGAACCATTGCCTTAACTTCTGGTCTGCCCATAGTATTTTTCCTGAAATGAGATGGTGGAACTCCCGTCCCTCACAGAGTCCCAGGTCATGGTAAGAGGCAATAACATACACCATCATGCGGCTCACATCATAATATTGAGACAAATTGAGGCTTTCTGCTATAACTTTCAATACATGATCTACACGATGTGCTTTGTCAAAATCAGCGTATCGTGGGATAATTTCACTTGCGATATAGTCGCGGAATTCTATTGGAAAATCATTGATGTACGGCAACATATTCTTTCTTTTGATTGGGGTTGCAAATATACAATAATTATCCCACCTTTGCAGAAAAAAGTAATATGTATCAAATAATTAAACCTACGCCCGATGACTTTGATGAATTGACCTGTTTATGGGAAGCTTCGGTGCGTGCTACTCATCATTTCATACCTGAAGCATATATTCAGAAGTTAAAGCCACTGGTATGGAGTGTTTATCTTCATAGTATGCCGCTTTACATGATTCGTGACAATGCTGGTATAGAAGGATTCATGGGGATTAATGGGACTATGCTTGAAATGCTTTTTGTTCATCCGCGTGCCATAGGTACGGGAATAGGGAAACAATTGATGCGTTATGCTTTGGAGCATTGCCATGTACGTTATGTCGATGTAAACGAACAAAATAAGAAAGCGTCCGGCTTTTATGGCCATTTTGGATTTCGGGTTATTGGCAGGGATGCAAAAGACGCATCGGGCGAACCCTATCCTATTTTACATTTAAAACTGGGAGGTATCATGAAAATTGAAAATTGGGGATTAGTTCCCTATTCTGAGGCTTGGAAACGGCAGACGGAGTTGTTTAATGCCGTGGTGGAAGCTAAACAAGTGGGAAAAACGTATGAGAATAGAATTATTTTTGTAGAACATCCGCATGTCTATACATTAGGCAAGAGTGGAAAGGAAACGAATATGCTGCTGGGGGAGGCACAATTGAAGATGATTGGTGCCACTCTTTATCATATTGATCGAGGAGGGGATATTACTTATCATGGTCCCGGACAATTGGTTTGTTATCCTATCTTGAATTTGGAGGATTATCATTTGGGGTTGAAGGAATATATTTATGTGTTGGAAGAAGCGGTGATCAGGGTCTGCGCATCTTATGGCATTGAGGCCGGGCGAGTGAAGGGAGCGACCGGAGTATGGCTGGCCGCGGGAACTCCGCAGGAACGGAAAATTTGTGCAATAGGAGTGAGAAGCAGTCATTTTGTGACAATGCATGGATTGGCGCTGAATGTAAATACGGATTTGCGCTATTTCAGTTATATCCATCCTTGCGGATTCATGGATAAAGGGGTTACTTCATTACAGAAAGAATTGGGGTGCGAAGTGCCTATGGAAGAAGTGGCAGGACGTTTGCAGAACGAATTATCTGAACTTTTGTAGTTATACCGTATGTGTGGATTTATACATACGGGGCGGAGGGATTAAAAGTCCGATTGTGTTATCATGTTGTCAACTGTAGGGGCAGGGTTTGCCTGCCCAAATGCATAAGCAAATCATTTTTGGGCGAGCGAACCTTGCCCCTACTGGCAAAATGATACGCCATTTTACTTTTGATACATCTTCATATTATGAAGAGAGCTTTTTTTGATTTATTCTTTTATATCTTGGTACAAGAAGCGCTTGATACTTTTCTTGGCTGTTTTTTCAAATTCCTCAGGATATAGCTTGAAGCGGGCTATTTGGGAAAATGCCGGTAATTGTTTGTTCAGTTCAAGGCGGTTTTCTTCCATTACCCGTACAAGGTCTGATTGGCTCAAGCCGTGAGCAAAAGCATCATCGGAATCCGGATAGATTAGGCCCACCAGTTTGTCTTGTTGCAGAATAATCAGTGACTCTGACACGTATGGCATATTGTTTAGCTTGGACTCTATTTCTTCCGGATAAATGTTTTGTCCGGAAGAAGTGAGTAACAGGTTTTTGCAACGTCCTTTGATAAAAACATTTCCGTCTTCGTCTATTGTCGCCATATCGCCTGTATGCAACCATCCTTCAGTATCAATGACTTGCCGTGTCGCTTCCTCGTTCTTATAATAGCCCAACATCAGGTTGGCTCCACGGCATACCAGTTCACCCGCAATGGCTGATGGGTTAGGAGACAGTACCTTGGCTTCCATACGTGCGGCAACTTTTCCGCAAGATGCCAGTTTCAGTTCTGTCCAATGACTATGGCAGATGATGGGACCACATTCAGTCATTCCGTATGCAATGGTGTATGGGAAATCTATCATTTTTAGAAAGGCTTCCACTTCGGCATTGAAAGGAGCCCCTCCGATGATGATTTCGATGAAATTTCCGCCGAAAACTTCCATCGCCTTCTGCTTGATAAGTTCTTTTATCTTATCGCTGATGATGGGAACATGTAATAGCAGTTTACCTAATTTGTTGTCTACCTTGGGAAGAATATTTTTCTTGAATATTTTTTCCACAATCAGTGGCACGCAAGCTATGACGCGCGGGCGGATTTCCGCAAATGATTCGGCTATGATTTTGGGCGATGGCATGCGGGTAAGAAACCATAGATGGGCGCCTGCTGTGAAACCGTAAAGAAAATCGAAAGTCATGCCGAATACGTGTCCCAAAGGTAACATGGATACGACGCTGTCACCTGCTTTCAGACCTATTTTTTCTTTACAGTAGAGCACGTTGGAGAGTATGCTACGATAAGGCAGCATTACGCCTTTGGAATATCCGGTAGTACCTGAAGTGTAATTAATGATGGCCAGGTCTTCTGATTTTTCTTTTTCATAAGAAATATCATCGGGACGAAATCTGCAAGGGAATTTGTGCCCGAATATCTCATTCAGATGGTCGCGGGCATAAGCCAGTTTTTCCGAACGGGATACGGGTACACCGAAATCTTTCAATTCTATGATACCTTCCAAATGAGGCATGGCTGCTTCATTCAAGTTCTCCCATATCTGATCGCCTACGAACAACAGGCGGGCTTCAGAGTGGTTTACAATATTGTGTACCTGATCGGCTTTGAATTCATGTAGGATAGGTACTACTACGGCACCATAGGTGATGACGGCAAGGTAAGTTACTGTCCAATGAGCGCTATTACGCCCGCAGATGGCTATTTTATCTCCCTTCTCAATGCCGGCATTTTCCAGCAAGATATGTATTTTCTCTATTTTACGGGCCACATCTCTGTATTGCAATGTGATGCCTTTATAGTCTGTAAGAGCGTTTAAATACCAATTTGTTTTTATACTTTGCTCGATAAGAGCAATAAAACTCTGTTCTAGTTCCATGATAACTTTTGCACATTTATAGGCTGAGTGTGCGCAAAAGTAGTAAAATGAGGTAAGGGGGATGGGAAATGAAACAGTTTTTTACATTAATTTAACGCCCTGAAAATGTAGATTCTTTTATTATTTTACTTTAAAATGCTAGTTTATAATCGTTTGCCAATTGTTGATGTGTCCCTTTTCCGGAAATGTTATTTGTTCAGTCATAATAGTATTAGAATTCAAAGATTCCGGGGGATAATGTAGGTTGATATAACTGACGTCACGTGTTTGCAATAACCTGCCATTCAGTGTGTAGAATAATTGTTTGGTGGCCGACGAATTGTTTAGGTTAACAGTAATTACGTACAGAGTGGTTCGTTTAGGAAATTCTATGAGATTTACATTGGTGGCAGTCCACATGGCGTATGGACTCAATGTAAAATCATTATATACGTTAGGTGTCAGTTGATCTGTAGTTTGTAAATCGGTATTAGTCATTACCCATTGGGCATTACCGTTCATCCATACTTCTTTTTCAAAACCATTTTGGATAAAAGAGGCCACATAATAATTCCCTTGTTGGCTCCAGCTTACGTTCGTGGCATGTGGATATATCTTTTTCAGTGCTATATGAAATGTAGTGGGAGAGGTAGCAGACAAGGTGGTGATCAGTACCCATAATATTACACATATAGAATAACATCTCTTCTTCATGGTATTTAAATGTTTTGATGAGGTTGATAAAACAGCTTGGCTATACTTTTTGTTCGCCGGTATAAAACCTGATTTTGTGGATTTTTTCCACACTTTTGTGGTGTTGTCAACAGGAATCTACACTCCTGAAATGAAAAAATGTATATGTATGTAGCTGATTTTTAGTTAGATGAAGAATTTCAGATCAGCCCCCCTCTTAACTGGCTTCGAAAAGCTTTGATTTTAGCATTGAACGACTCCGCTGAAGCATTTGTCAATCGTTCTTCAAAATAATTTATGATGGTCGTACTATGGTTTGAAAACGTATCAAGTACCTTGTTGAACTCCATATAGTCAAACTTTTCCACTTCATTGTACCATCTTGCGAGATTTAGCCTTGCTTCATCGGGACCTGACTTCTTGTTGAAGATGTCTGTCAGTTTCATGCTAAGGCTGTATCCTTCCAGAAGCTTGGGGAATTTATCAAAGAGAATGGCAGCCCTAGTCTTTTGCTGTTCATTCCATTTGCTCCAGTGTTTCAGTATAATATGCTTGCTTCTGCTTACTATCTGTGGCAGGGTTTCTCCGTTCTCCATTCTTTCAGGCTCCCATTTCCCTATTCTCTCCCTTTCCGCCTTACTCTTTGCTTCTTTCTTCTTTTGACGGTGCTCCCTGATAGCCTGATTTTCCGCATCAAGTACTTTCCACCGATAGCGTATTCTTAACTGGTCAACAGCCTCAGACATGAGCTGCTGTACATGAAAACGGTCATTGATCAGCTTTGCGGCAGGAAACACCTTTCTGACCGTCAGCATCATGGCTGAAGATAAATCTTTAGTGACAGTCTTGACAGACAGCCGTTTCCGGTGCGGAAGCCTTGCTCAGGCAAGTTTCATCCAAAGAAAGGTTTTCTCCAATGTTTTCAGGATAAAGGAGGTAGTCATGCGCATGTTCGAGTTGGTCCCAGTTCCGGTAATCACTGATTTTCTCCTTGTATTGTTTACGAAGAGTCTGTCCTTTTACGCCATAACGTTCCGCAAGCACACAGATGCTCACAGGAGTAGATTCAATCTCCTT